>Ga0209536_100009196_pt1 | contig 14693 bp, 6 predicted proteins | sample DeeMarSeWOR28_12_FD_187461 | JGI IMG/M metagenome (GOLD analysis project Ga0209536, IMG submission 187461) | Marine sediment microbial communities from White Oak River estuary, North Carolina - WOR-2-8_12 (SPAdes) (version 2) | ecosystem: Environmental > Aquatic > Marine > Intertidal zone >...
AGAGCTAGGATTTTGTTTATTTGCTCATCGGAAAGCGGTTCGTCGAGAGCCAGTATCATCAGTGCTTGTCCTCTGGGTTTGAGGCGGCTAAGATGCATATAGCTTATGTTTATGTCGGCATCTCCGGTTATCTTGCCAACAGCACCTATAAGGCCGGGGCGGTCGTGATGGTCACTGAAAAGAAAATAACCACCAGTAGGTACGATATCGATCGAGTAGTTGTTGACTCTTATGATGCGCGTTTCGCCACCTAATACAGTACCGGAAACCGTGGTGATACATTCACTAGTGGTAACTTCTAAGGTGATAAGATTAGAATAATTCTCACAGGTAACTTCTTTCTGCTCAAGCACTTTTATACCGCGTTTTGAGGCTATCAAGTTGGCATTTACTATATTAATCCTTTCTTCAGTCGAGTGGCTAAGGATACCACCGATAACGGCTGCTTTGAGGGCAGTAGTATCATAACTAGCGATTTCACCCTGATAGTTTATTTGAAGACTCTTAATTTGCCCCTGTCCTAAACTTCTAGCAAGGCTGCCCAAGATTCCGGCCACCTTTAAAAATGGTGCCAATACCAGTAAGGCTTCAGCAGAAATTAAAGGAGCATTAACAGCATATCTGGCAGGTTGTCCATTAAAAACGTCAATAATCTGCTTGGCGATCTCGGTTGCAGCTAGGGTTTGGGCTTCAGTTGTTGAAGCACCGAGGTGAGGGGTAACGATTATATTTTCACTTTTAAAGAGTATGCTTTCGGTGCAGGGTTCATTTGGAAAAACATCTATAGCAGCACCAGCTATTTTTTTTTCGTCTATAGCTTTTACAAGAGCATTTTCATCTATAAGGCTGCCACGAGCGGTGTTTATAATACGTGCCATTGGTTTCATCAAAGCTATCTCTTTAGCTCCTACGGAGTTTTTTGTTGTTTCACTGAGAGGTATATGCAGAGTGATGAAATCAGAATCCTTGAAGAGTTGCTCCTCGGTGACAAGTTCAACCTGAAGATTGGCTGCCCTTTCGGTGGTAATAAAGGGATCGTAACCGATAACCCTCATATCGAGTCCGCGAGCACGTATGGCTACTTCTGAACCGACATTGCCTAAACCAATAATGCCCAGAGTCTTGCCCTTGACTTCTGTGCCCATAAAATCAGAACGGCGCCATTGACAGGATTTGAGAGAGGCGTTTGCTTGAGGGATATTACGTGCTAGGGCTAGCATAAGGGCGACGGTGTGTTCAGCGGCGGAGATTGTGTTACCGGTAGGAGCATTGACCACGATAATGCCTTTTTTAGTGGCGGCATCTATGTCTATGTTATCGACGCCGACACCCGCCCGTCCGATAACCTGTAGCTTGTTACCGGCTGCTATGATATCGGCCGTGACTCTTGTCTGGCTACGGACTATCAAAGCTTCGTAACCACTGATTATGGACATGATCTGCTCAGTATTTTGTTTAGTTTTAACATCCACCTGAGCATAGTGGCTCAGCATCTCTATGCCTTCCTGAGCAATCCTATCGGCAACTAGGACCTTCATTTATCTACTCGCCTCAAATCCAGCTTGAGGTAGGGCTATAATCAGCGATTTGAGAACCATATTTATATCCTCTTCAGTTACCCAACCGAGATGGCCAATGCGGAATATTTTACCCGCCAAATGTTGTTGGCCACCACCGAGCACAGTATCATGTTCCTCCCTTAGGATTTTAAGTAACTTCAAAACGTCAAGGCCTTCCGGAGCAGCTATCGAGGTGACCGTGTTGGAGGCATATTTTTCATCGGCGAAGAGAGCTAATCCCAAGGCTTTCACGCCATCGCGAGTTAACTGGGCGATACGCGCCTGATTAGCGATAATACTGTCAAGACCCTTTTCTATCATCATGTCTAGTGCCACATTAAGAGCAAAGAAAACAGAGACAACTGGCGTCCACGGTGTCTGTCCCTTTTCAAGATAGCTTTTGGCTTTGGCAAAATCCCAGTAAAACCTGGGTATAGTGGCATCGATGTTTGCCTGCCACGCCTTTTCACTGACGGATACCATAGCCAATCCGGGAGGTACCATCCACCCCTTCTGAGAACCGGTGACGACGACGTCACACTGCCATTCATCTATTGGAAGTTCAATTGAACCGAGGCTGCTGATGGCGTCAACTAAAAGTAGTTTATCGCTTTTTTTAACCACGGAACTAATACTAGCAAGGTCATTGGTGACACCGGTAGAGGTCTCATTATGAGTTACCAATACCGCTTTTATAGATGGGTTATCACCTAATACCTCTTCAATCTCAGCTACATCAGCGGCCTTGCCCCATTCGTATTTGAGTTCGATTACATTAGCCCCAAACTCCTTGGCGATGGCAGAGAATCTGTCACCAAAAACACCTATTGATACCGAAAGTACCTTATCGCCCGGTGATAAGCTGTTGACTATGGCAGCTTCTAAACCACCCGTTCCCGAACCACTTAATATGAAAACGTCATTCTTCGTTTTGAAAAGTTGCTTCAATTTATCAGTAATATCATAAAGAATTTTCTTAAACTCAGGACCACGGTGGTTTATCATCTGTCGGCCCATTTCCTTAAGAATTTCATCGGGGCAAGGGGTTGGTCCGGGAATACGCAGATTAGTCATCGTAGAACTCCTTAAGCTTGGTCGTTATATTATAGCTGAATTTGCTTACTTGGGAAAGTATTTAGGTTGATTTAATGTAGCGTCGCTTGCCTACTTTTATAATGGTACCTTTGGGAAAGGTGTAATCAACATCAGTAATTCTTTTACCATCTACATACACAGCACCATGTTTAATAAGACGTTTGGCTTCGCTATTGCTTGTAACCATTTGGTTTTCAACAAGATAAGCTTGAAGACCTTTGCCTGACTTAGTCCCAAGTGCTATTTTTTCCGGAATCTCTTTTTTCTGTACTACTCTGGTAAAGTACTGTCCAGCTTTTTCTGCTTCATTAATATTATATAATTGGATTACAATCTCACTGGCGGCCAGTCTCTTAAGCTCCATTGGATTAACTGTATTATTATCTAGAGCCTGCCTATAGCCATTAAGTTCTATATCAGGGATATCAGTAAGTAGCTCAAGATAGTCCATAATCAAGCTATCCGGTATAGACATCACTTTACCAAATATCTCCTCAGGTGGTTCGTTGATACCAATATAGTTTCCCAAGCTCTTGCTCATCTTTTGAGTACCGTCGGTACCACGTAGGATGGGTACTAAAAATACTTGCTGCGGTTTCTGTCCGACAAATGACTGTAGTTCCCTACCAACAAGAAGATTGAATTTCTGGTCGGTACCACCAAATTCAACATCAGCCCCAACAGCCACAGAGTCATATGCCTGAAGGAGTGGATACAGAAATTCTGTCATAGATATGGGTTGTCCATTGGTATACCGTTTGCTGAAATCATCTCTGGCAAGCAACTGGGCTATGGTAAAACGGCTGGTAAGGTTTATAACATCGGTGAGTGAAAATTTATTAAACCATTCGCTTTGCCACCTGACCTCAGTATTTTCTTTATCAACAATTTTAAAAAATTGCTGCATGTAGGTTTGGGCATTTGCTTCAACCTCTTTTTCAGTTAGCATGGGACGGGTAATAGAAACACCACTTGGATCACCTATTCGAGCAGTCCAATCACCAACAATGAGAACAACTTGGTGACCAATTTCCTGGAATTGACGCAGCTTTTTAAGACCAACCATATGACCTAAATGAATATCTGGAAAACTGGGATCGAATCCTTCTTTAAGGCGTAGCTTCTTGCCCGCTCTAAGCAATCTAAGCAGTTCTTTTTCAGTTATGATCTCAGCCACTCCTCGCTTTAATAACATTTTAAGGTCTTGGTTTGAAATAGTTACTCCCTTTTGTTATTCATTTTCTAGTTGGGAAAGAAGAATTCTTGCTTGTTCTACATCATGCGCTATCTGCCTACGTAAATTATCAATAGTTCTAAATTTTCTTTCACTCCGTAATTTTTGTATTATATCAATTTTTAAATGGCGGTGGTATAGATTATCATAAAAATCGAAGATGAATACCTCTACCGTTTTTTGATTATCACCGAACGTAGGACGTCTACCAATATTTGTTATCGATGGATAATGCTGTTTATCAACATAAGCCCAAGTAGCGTAGATGCCAGCTGGCGGCATCGCACATCCTATTTCAATATCTAAATTGGCTGTTGGAAAGCCGAGTTCAGAGCCTCTTCTATTCCCTGAGATTACTCTTCCTTCAAGGCGATAATAACGACCAAGCATTTTATCAACTTTTTCAATATCACCCATAGATAGCGCGTAACGAATGGCTGTACTACTTACTATTTCACCGTCTATTTTCAGATGTGGCACTATCATAAGATTAAAATCCATTTCTTCGCTCAGATTACGAAGGAAATCCGCATTACCTTCCTGGTTTTTACCAAGGGTGAAATCAGACCCAAGTATGAGGCTATGCATCTTGAGGTATTTCTGCAAAAGATAAACGAACTGCTTGGCTCCAGTTTGCGCTACTTCAGTGGTAAAGGTAAGAGCGATGACATTTTGGGCTCCTGCGTTAATAAGAAGCTCTGTTTTTTGCTTCAAATTTGTAAGAAATGGGGGACTGATTTGTGGATTGAACAATGTAAGAGGATGCTGTTTGAAGGTAATAACACAGCTTCTAAGATCATTATCCTTTGATTGCTTAACAAGTTTAGATAACAAATATTTATGACCTATGTGGACACCATCAAAAACACCTACGGTTAAAGCAGTTTCACTTTTTGCAGTTAGGCTAGCAAGTTTTTTTTCTAATGACATATTGGTTCGAGCGAAGTCAATCTATTATTGATAGATATCATACAGGATAAGAGTAAATATGTAAAAACAGTTTTAATTATGTATATGAAAGTTAATTTTGGATAGATTATCATAATAAGTAAAATATTTAACTTGGAATTGTAGAAAACATTAATAATAATGTTGACAATGTAGTTATATTATGATAACCTATTAGGTTGCGTTATGCCTCTTATGAATTCACCTTATTACGGTCCCCTGTGATCTCGTATCTAAGTTTGCTTTGTTGAGATAGCGTTTAATTTAGCATGCCTTTTAAAGGAGTTGAAATGGTATCTGAATCCCTTCTATATTATTGCAAGGAAAAATCCACTATATCAAGACAATCGTACTCAAAATTAACACAAGTAATAGATGTCCCCAATTTAATAGAAATACAACTAGGTTCTTATCAATGGTTCCAAGAAGAAGGTATTAAACAATTAATAAATGAGATATCTCCAATTAAGGATTTTGTAGGTAACAAACTTGAATTAAGTTTTATCGGTTACGAATTTAGAGAACCACGATTTAGCGAACAAGAATGCAGTCAAAGAGACTTGACATATTCTGTTCCACTTTATGTTAAAGCTAGACTACTGGTGAAGGCTACTGGAGAAATAAAAGAACCTTTCGATCTGTTTTTCGGCGATATACCTCTAATGACAGCTAAGGGTACTTTCATCACAAGTGGTACTGAAAGAGTGATAGTAAGTCAATTACTACGTTCGCCTGGTGTTTATTTTATGATTGAAGAAGATGCTACCAGTGGTCGACGATTGTGTATGGCTAATCTAATCCCGGGACGAGGTGCATGGTTGGAGATGGAAACCAGCAATAGGAATGTCATTTCCGTAAAGATCGATGGTAAGCGCAAGATACCTGTTACGACACTTTTACGAGCGATAGGTTATGAAAGCGATGAACGGCTTCTGAATATGTTTGCCGAAGAAGAACAAAATGCAGGAAGAAAGTTCATACAAACAACGATAGAACGCGATCCTCTTATAAAGGATAGTGCTTCGGCTCTTATTGATATATATCGAAAAATACGCCCGGGAGATCCACCAAACTTGGAAAATGCTAAGAAATTGATTAATAATCTCTTCTTTAATCCTCAGCATTATGATTTGGGTATCGTCGGTCGTTATAAACTAAACCAAAGACTAGAGCTTGAAGGTAAAATCAACGGAGATGAAACTGCATTAACACATGAGGATTTAATTGAGATAGTAAAGCGCATTATAAAAATAAACAATGGCGACGAATCAGACGATGATATTGACCATCTGGGAAATAGACGTATTCGTGTCGTTGGGGAGTTAATACAAAATCAATTTCGCATTGGATTAATGCGCCTAGAAAGAGTAGCCAGAGAAAGGATGAGTATTCTAAGCACAGATATGGTTACCCCGGGTGCTTTGGTTAACATACGCCCTGTAGTATCCGCAATCAGGGAGTTTTTCGGCGGCTCACAATTATCACAATTCATGGATCAGACTAATCCCTTAGCAGAACTAACACACAAGCGAAGGTTATCGGCAATGGGGCCAGGGGGTTTATCTAGGGAGCGGGCTGGTTTCGATGTAAGAGATGTTCACTTCTCTCATTATGGTAGGATTTGCCCGATTGAAACACCTGAAGGACCGAATATTGGTCTTATTGGTTCTCTTGCAACATTCGGTCGCATTAATTCATATGGTTTTATAGAAACGCCCTATAGAAAAGTAGTAAGTGAAGTAGAACCATCGACTTTGAAATTTTTTCAACAGAGGATAATTCGCGAGGAAGTGAAAGATAATAAAGGGAAGGTTATAGCTAAACCCGGAGATAAAATTACTTTAAAACTTGCTACGAAACTTGCTCGTTTGCGTAATGGAAATATTAAACTAGTTCCATTTCTAACTGATGATGTTGTTTATTTACCAGCTGACAAAGAAGATAAATTTATGATAGCACAGGCAAACACCAAAATTGATGAAAATGGACAATTTATAGATATAAAAATTGAAGCTAGGCATGGGGAACAATACTTGCTGGCTAGCCCTGAAAAATTAGATTATATGGATGTATCACCTAAGCAGATTTTTAGTGTTGCCGCGTCGTTGATTCCATTCCTAGAACATAATGATGCTAACAGAGCTTTGATGGGGGCGAATATGCAACGACAAGCCGTGCCACTACTATGCCCCGAATCACCTTTAGTAGCTACAGGTATGGAGAAAGAGGCGGCAAAGTATAGCGGGCAGGTTTTATTCGCACAAAACAGCGGAATAGTTACGTCGGTAACGGGTTTTCGAATTGTTATCACCAATGATTTCGGGACAGAAGATATCTATCAGCTTATGAAATTCGTGCGTACTAATCAGGGGACCTGTATTAACCAACGAGTTGTAGTTAAAGTGGGGCAACGTGTGGAAAAGGGCGCAGTTCTGGCAGATAGTTCGGCAACGGAAGATGGAGAGTTAGCTCTAGGACAAAATGTAGTGTGTGCTTTTATGAGTTGGGGAGGATATAACTACGAAGATGCCATTATTATTAGCGAACGTCTAGCCGAAAAAGATAAATTTACATCTATACATATATCAAAGCACGAAGTTGAAGCTAGAGATACGAAACTGGGACCAGAGGAGATTACGCGAGACATCCCTAACGTAGGAGAAGAAAGTTTACGTGAGCTTGATGAAGAAGGAATTATTCGAATCGGTGCTGAAGTGGGACCGGGCGATATATTGGTAGGCAAAATAACACCAAAAGGTGAGACAGAGTTATCTGCAGAAGAGAAACTACTAAGAGCTATATTCGGTGAAAAAGCCCGTGAAGTGAAGGATACCTCACTTAGAGTTCCACATGGAGAATGGGGTAAGGTAATTAACGTCAGAGTTTTCTCCCGTGAGGATAATGACGAACTGCCTGTAAGGGTGAACAAATGGGTGCAGGTGTGGGTAGCCCAGCGAAGAAAGATTTCAGCTGGTGATAAACTTGCTGGAAGACATGGCAATAAAGGGGTTATTTCAATTGTAGCTCCTGTAGAGGATATGCCATTTTTACCCGATGGTACACCTGTAGATATCATTTTAAATCCCATAGGTGTGCCGTCTAGGATGAATATTGGCCAGGTGCTGGAAACACACTTAGGGTGGACGGCGCAGCAAATGAATTTTAAAGCACTCACTCCTGTGTTTGATGGTGCCAGCGATGTAGCCATTGAAGATGCTTTAGCCAGATTATGGCTTATTAACAATATGTGTGGGGATGAAAAGGATGCTATGAGGCTTGATGCACAAGAAAGAATAGCATTAACGTTGAAATTGATAAGCGAAAAAGGTTTTGACGGAGAAAGGGTTTTTAATAACGCATTTGAAGGGGAGGCCAAGAAAGCTTGTTTGCGATTGTGGCTCGACCAATTCGGAATAAATAGCGAAAAGATGGACAGAGAAAAGTTGGAAGAGACTGTTGATAAAATAAGTTTAGAACGGAATATCCCATCACCTGTTTCAGGGAAAGTATTATTGCGAGATGGCCGTACAGGGGAGCTTTTTGACCAACCAATAACAGTGGGAAGTATATATATGATGAAGTTAAATCACCTTGTAGAGGATAAAGTTCACGCGCGCTCCACTGGACCGTATTCCCTGATCTCTCAACAACCCTTGGGTGGTAAAGCTCAATTTGGTGGACAGAGATTTGGTGAAATGGAAGTCTGGTCTTTGGAGGCTTATGGAGCGGCACATAATCTTCAGGAGGTTTTGACAATAAAATCTGATGATGTAACCGGACGAGCGAAGACATATGAAGCTATTGTAAAGGGTGAAGATATTATGCCACCCGGTGTACCAGAGTCCTTCAAGGTCCTTGTAAAAGAATTACAAAGCTTAGCGTTGGCGGTTGAGGTTATTAACGAAGAGGATAAGACTATTCAGGCTGGAAGAAGAAGTGATACGACCGGATCGGAAAATGGACCAGAAGTTATAGAGATATCACAAAACACGGAAAACAAATTTAGTGATGAAAAATCTGAATCAGAACACGGATTAGAGAACAGAAAAATAAATGATACCGATGAGAATGTCCTTATATCACTTAATATACAAAAAGATATAGAAGAGGAAGGGGTAAAGAAAGATAGTGCTTGAAATAAATGATTTTGATGCCGTCCGTATTTCCCTAGCTTCACCTGAGCAAATTCTAAGCTGGTCATATGGCGAAGTAATAAAGCCGGAAACAATCAACTATCGTACACTAAAACCAGAAAGAGACGGGTTGTTCTGTGAAAGAATATTTGGCCCCACGAAAGACTTCGAATGCTCATGTGGTAAATATAAAAGGATACGATTCAAAGGGATAATTTGCGATAAATGCGGAGTTGAAATAGCGCGCTCAAAGGTACGTCGGGAGCGCATGGGCCATATTGAATTGGCATGCCCGATAAGTCATATATGGTTTGCACGGGGTATTCCTAGTCGTATAGGATTATTACTTGATTTGTCGGCAAGAAGTTTGGAAAGGGTTATTTACTTCTCCCATTATATTGTCACATCTATCGACGAAGAAGCAAGGAATGAAGCAATAAAAATACTTGAAGAAGATTATACAAAGAAGTTGACGGAACAGCAAGCTGCACTTGAAAAAAAGATATCTGAAATTGAAAGTGAGCAAGCAACTGTAGAAGAAGTAAATCAGATAAGGCGGGATTTTGAAATTGAAAAGAATTTGCTAGAAGACGAAGTGCCGATAAAAATAGAACAGCTTAAAGAATTAAGAAAAGGTGCTCTTTTAACTGAAAACCAGTATCGCGAATTAAAAAGGGATTACACAGATATTTTCGAAGCCGGCATGGGAGCCGAAGCCATACTTAATCTGCTTAATGAAATTGACCTTGACCAATTAAGAAGTCATTTATTAAGTGAAACACGTTCTTCATCAGGACAGCGTAGGCGCAAGGCTTCGAAACAATTGCAATTAGTAGAAGCATTCCGTCGTAGTAATAACAAGCCAGAATGGATGATCCTAACAGCATTGCCGGTATTACCTCCAGACCTCCGTCCAATGGTTCAATTGGACGGAGGTCGCTTTGCTACAAGTGATCTTAACGATCTTTACAGGCGGGTTATTAATAGAAATAACAGATTGCGACATTTAATCGAGATAGGTGCACCGGAAATAATAATACGAAACGAAAAAAGAATGTTGCAAGAAGCTGTCGATTCTTTGATCGACAATGGTCGTAGAGGGCGAGCAATTTCAGTAAGCGGAGACCACAAAGCTAAATCGCTATCAGATATGCTACGGGGTAAACAGGGTCGTTTTCGCCAAAATTTACTTGGTAAGAGGGTTGATTATAGTGGTCGTTCTGTTATAGTCGTCGGCCCAGATCTAAAATTATATCAATGCGGATTACCCAGACGTATGGCGCTTGAATTATTCAAACCATTTGTAATGCACAAACTAGTAATAGAAGGAATTGCTTCGAATATCAAGAGTGCTCGCAGGCTGGTTGAGAGGGCGAAGCCGGAGATATATGACATACTTGAAGAGGTAGTAAAAGAACGACCGGTTATGCTTAATCGGGCGCCTACACTGCACAGGCTCAGCATTCAGGCATTTGAGCCGGTATTGATCGATGGTAGCGCTATACAAATACATCCTCTAGTGTGCTCTGCCTTTAACGCCGACTTTGACGGCGATCAAATGGCTGTACATGTCCCACTATCAAAGGCAGCAGTTAAAGAAGCCAGAGAAATGATGCTGAGTATACATAATATGTTATTGCCAAGTTGCGGCGACCCGGTTGTGGCACCAACTTTGGATATGGTATTCGGATGTTATTATTTAACAAAAATAAGGCATGATGCTGAAATTGTGAAAACGACATTTGGTAGTATCGAAGAAGCAAAGTTAAGCCATCATATTGGAATGATTGATCTTGGGGATGAGATAAATGTTAGGTTAGAAGCGAATAAAATCATCAAAACGAGCATCGGCCGCATAATCTTCAACGAGATTCTACCTGAAGAAATGGGTTTTATTAATAAGACTATTGACAAATCAGGCCTGAAGCAGATTATAGCAGATTGCTATAATCTGCTTGGAGATAATAGAAGGATAGCGGAAGTACTTGATGGCTTAAAAAAGCTTGGTTTCAAATATGCTACTAGATCAGGAATTTCTATAGCGATGAGTGATATACAAGTACCTGCAAAGAAACCGAAAATACTAGAGGAAGCTAATGAGAGGACAGCTATTATAGAGAGTCAATATCTGCGTGGTTTGATCACGGATGACGAAAGGTATAACAGCATTATCGAAGTATGGATGGAAACCACAGATCGACTGACGACTGCAATCAACGAATCGATGGATAAACATGGCAGTATATATATGATGGCGACATCTGGAGCAAAGGGTAATATATCACAGATAAGACAGATGATTGGCATGAGAGGCCTTATGACAAATCCAGCGGGGAGGATTATAGATTTCCCTATTGTATCGAGTCTGCGTGAAGGTCTGAGTGCAATGGAGTACTTTATATCAACACACGGTGCACGGAAGGGGCTTGCCGATACAGCGTTGCGAACATCAGGCAGTGGTTATCTAACGCGGCGTCTAGTAGATGTGACACAAGATGTAATTGTTCTTGAAGAGGATTGTGGTACTGTAGAAGGTGCATGGATTGTTGATGATGTCGGGGAAAAAGGATTGTTGCCCCCGTTAAATGATAGGATAACTGGTCGTATGGCTGCAAGTGAAATAAAAGATCTTAAAAATGGAAAGGTAATAGTAGAACGGAATCAGGAGATTGACGAAATAAAAGCTGCTGAGATTGTTGATGCAGGGATCAAAAAGATTCATATAAGGTCACCGCTTAGTTGCCAGTCGGGACAGGGGATTTGCCAGATGTGCTATGGAAGAGACCTCGGCAGGTGGTATCTTGTTGATTTAAATACAGCAGTGGGTATCATCGCCGCTCAGAGCATTGGAGAACCAGGTACGCAACTTACATTGCGTACGTTCCATACAGGAGGTGTAGTTGGATTGGATATCACAAGCGGTTTACCCAGAGTTGAAGAATTGTTTGAAGCAAGACCACCAAAAGCACAAGCAATAATATCAGAAATAGACGGTATAGCCGATGTAGTTGATAACGAAGAGGGAAGATTAATAAAGGTTACTAGTGAAGATACCTTCCATGATGAATACCAGATACCAGAAGGTTGGAGATTGAATGTAAAGGATGGACAGTCAGTTGATATTGATAGCATGCTGGCACAACCTCCAACTAAAGGAAAGGAAGCTAAACCTACGGCGATAAACAATTATATAGTGGCTCATGTGGCAGGCGAAGTCATTATTGAAAACAATAAGATTTTAATAAGATATGAAGAAACGGAAGAAAGGGAATATAGTATTCCCGCTGCTACGCATATTCGCGTACAATCAGGAGATATAATAAAAGCCGGGCAACAACTTACAGACGGTTCCGTAAATCCGCAGGATATACTGGTTGTACTCGGTAAAGATGCTGTTCAGAGATATATAGTGGAAGAGGTACAGAAAGTTTATTGTTCTCAGGGGGTTCATATAAACGATAAACATATTGAGGTTATTGTCAGACAGATGCTTTCTAAAGTACGCATCGATTCACCGGGTGATACAGAACTTGTACCTAGAGAATTGGTAGACAGGTTTCGATATGAAGAAATTAACGCTAAAGTGCTAGCGGAAGGTGGTGAACCAGCTACGGCACATACCGTACTTATGGGTATTACACGGGCTAGTTTAAGTACTGAGAGTTGGCTAGCTGCTGCCTCATTCCAAGAAACAAATAGGGTTTTAACAGAAGCTGCGATACAAGGTAAAGTGGATAGACTTAGTGGATTAAAGGAAAACGTAATTATTGGAAAATTGATACCAGCACGCTGCCGGGCTTGCATAGAGGCAACAGAAGAAGCAGAAAGACAATTGGAAGTAGAAAAAGAAGCCGCGGAAATGGAGTTAAGCACAGAACTAACGTTACCAACTATCGAAAAAGCGATGGAAGATAAAGAAATGGAACACAATCAGATTAGTTTAGTGGATAATGAAAGAGGAGACAATAAAACAGAAGACGGAGAGGTAGAAAAAAAATCAATTGAATAATTACTCGATATATTTGGTTAATAAACAAGGAGTCACTAAGGTTCGCCGAGGTGGCTTATTACATTCTGAAGTAATAGCACACTAATATTATGGTATAATGCCGGGGGTTTTTAAGTGATATTTTGTAAGAGTAAATTTTTTAAATATTGAGGTGAATGGAAATAGAGCGAATAATATCGGGTAAGCCCGATATGGAAGATATACCACTTGATGCTAACTTAAGACCGCGTTCATTGGATGAATTTATCGGGCAGAACAGTATTAAAGAGAACCTAAGAATCGCTATTGCTGCGGCAAAAGGTAGAGGAGATGCACTCGACCACATCTTACTTTATGGGCCACCGGGTTTAGGGAAAACAACTCTAGCATATATAATTGCTAGTGAGATGGGTGTCAATGTCAAGATTACATCCGGGCCGGCGATAGAACGTACCGGAGAGCTAGCGGCGATAATCACAAACCTAAACAGTCATGATATTCTGTTCATTGATGAAATTCACCGCCTTAATAGGGCGGTAGAGGAAATCCTCTATCCAGTAATGGAAGACAAAGCACTGGATATTATTATTGGCAAAGGCCCCGGTGCAAGAATTCTGCGGCTTCAACTTCCAGAGTTTACGCTTATCGGAGCCACTACTAGATTTGCTCAATTAACACCACCATTGAGAGATCGTTTTGGTGCCATATATCGTTTTAATTTTTATGATAAGGTTTCAATAGAGACAATTCTAAAACGCTCAGCATCGATATTAGGAGTAAAAGCGGAAAGTAAAGGACTGAGTGAGATAGCCTGCCGTGCTAGGGGAACACCAAGGGTGTCAAACAGGTTATTGAAAAGAGTGAGAGATTATGCACAAGTAATGTCCGATGGTAATATAAAAAAAGAAACAGCAATAAAAGCTCTAAAGAAGCTTGAAATCGATAGCATAGGACTGGATGAGATCGACCATAAATTAATCCATACTATAATCGAGAAGTTTAGCGGTGGCCCTGTTGGCTTAGATACCATTGCCGCCTCAATAAGTGAAGAAGCAGATACTGTAATGGATGTTTATGAACCCTATTTGTTACAACTTGGTTTTATTGAGCGTACTCCTAGGGGACGTATAGCCACCAAGTTAGCTTACAAACATTTAGATATTCCTTATAATAAAGAAAACCCACCTCAACCAACTCTTCTTTAAAACGAGAATGTACATGAAATTGAATTCTGTCTTGATTCATTGTTGTTGCGCTCATTGTACTGCCTATACCGTTGAATATTGGAGGGGTCAGGGGTATGAAATACAGGCCTTTTGGTATAATCCAAATATCCATCCTTTTAAAGAGCATGAACATCGCCTTGAAGCAATCAAGTTTCTAGCAAAAAAGTTAGATTTCGAAATTACAATACATAACAGATACGAAATGATTGAATATTTACGCAAGGTGGTCGGATATGAAAGCGTACGCTGCCAACATTGCTTCCGTATACGATTGCAAAAAACGGGCGAAACAGCTCGGGAATATGGTTTTAAAAATTTTACCTCGAGTTTACTGATAAGCCCACACCAAAAGCATGAGTTATTGTTGAATATAGGTAATGCTGTTGCAGAAGAGACAAGGACAAGGTTTTTTTATGCTGATTTGCGAAAAGACTATTCACAGAGCCGTTTTATGACGAAACCTTTGGGATTATATCGCCAGCAGTATTGTGGTTGCATCTATAGCGAATG
>Ga0209536_100009197_pt1 | contig 14693 bp, 13 predicted proteins | sample DeeMarSeWOR28_12_FD_187461 | JGI IMG/M metagenome (GOLD analysis project Ga0209536, IMG submission 187461) | Marine sediment microbial communities from White Oak River estuary, North Carolina - WOR-2-8_12 (SPAdes) (version 2) | ecosystem: Environmental > Aquatic > Marine > Intertidal zone >...
CGCCGCTGCCGGCCAGCAGCGATCCGCCATAGATGATTTTAATCGGATTTTTCTGAACATCGACGTTCATGACCTCCAAAATGCGGTTGATGGAATCCACCTGCTGGTCCTTTTTTTTGTCTTTATATCCCGGGACCTCGGTGCGGTTGTCTTCCAGTGTCCAACCCTGTCCCGCGTCCAACCGTTCAACGATACACTCGGTCTCAAACGGAATGGATGAGACAATCGCGGGAACTTCCCGCAACACAAATGCATCTCCAATCAGAATTGTTTTCCCAAAAGCGGTGCCTTTACCCATTGCAGTCTCCTCTTTGTTTTATTTCTTCGGCTAATACACAAGGGTTATCAATTTTTAGTAAATCAATTAAACGAATAATTTCTAAATTCGAATATCGAAATCCGAAACAAATCCGAATGTCAAATCATCAAAATTCTAAACTTTGGAATATTCCGATTTTGAGTTTTGAATTTGTTTCGAATTTCGTATTTTAGTCACTCGGTCTGTCTGATTTTGTAATCCGCAATCCGCAATCTAAAATCCGCAATGAATTTTATTCCAGCCCAATCATCCCCGTAATTCTATGCCTGGTTATCCAGGATACGCTGCATCTCCTGAATTAACTGCTCCTCCTTGCCGATGGCCACCGTGGTCGCAGCCGTCAGGCTGTGGCAGGCATCAGAGAAACCGCCAAGCTTGTTGGTGGCTTCGGGCAGTAAAATGTTGAGCCCCAGTTTTTTACCGGCCCGGATGTCTGCCTCGATCTGCCTGGAAACCCGCATGGAAATTTTTACTTCGTTGAATTCGATGGCGCCGAACCCTGGGATTTCGTTGGGGATGATCTGAAACCCGGCCAGGTAGCGCTGCGGATCGACATCAGCGGAATTTTTGATGGCATCGCAGAAAACACCGATCATCTTCACCCCCATGGGCTTAAAGCGATTCTCGACGTGAAACCACTGGATGCTGGCTGTTTTTGTTAACCCATCCGATTGAATCTTCGAAATTTCATTTTCAAAGGCCTTATTCTGGATGGCCTGCAGCCTGTCCAGCATGCGGTCTGATTCAGCCGAAGCGCCCTCCAGGCAAACTTTGATTCCCATGTCCGGGCCGTTTTGATAATAGCCGGCGGCCCCCAGGGTGTCCAGGTAGGCGCCGAGTTCATCACAGGCAACCGTTCCATTAGCCGTATTTAAATAATAACGCTCACCGGTGTCCTGTTTGCGAATTTCCAGCTTACCCTGTGCCACCGCTTCGCCGGCCGCTTCCCGATTTTCGCCGGCCAGACAGCCATCCACAAAAAACTCATCGCCCACCGCCCCGACGGTGGCAATCGAGGCCAGGTCTTCATTGGATGCATCCAGCGTTTTTGCAAATAGATAACAGGTGGTGGATCCGGAGATATCACGGTCGCCCTTGAGCCCGAACAGATCCGGATCCAGGTTGAGCACCCAGGGATCGGTGGCGGCCTCGGCCACGTGGTGGTCTAAAATCAACGTGAGGTTGCGGCTCCGGTTTAAATCCGACAGCATCGGGGCGATGCGACCGGCAAAATCGGCAAATACGATCAAGGCGCCGGTTTGCTCATAGACCTTGTGCAGTAATTTTGGATAGGGTTTTTCCAGACAGGAACGCTGCACCCTGAAGCCGGCGCGTGTAAATGCCTTTGTCAGAATAGCGCCCGAGGTAAGGCCGTCGGAGTCATTATGATGAAACACCTGGACTTGCTTTTGCGGCCACTGCCTGACTTCCCGGGCAGCGTTTTCCATGGCAGCGAGCAGTTCTTTTTTCATTTAGTATTCCTCTCCTGAAAGAATCTCAATCATAATATACTTTGTATGGATTGGAAACAAAAAGGTGAAAAATTTGAATTATCGTTGTATAGTAAATAGTCTTATCAATACTTATTTTGGGTCGTTGCTTTATCTTAAAAACACCTCCGGAGTGGGCTGATGAAACCAATCGAAAAAATGTCCACGGCAATCAAAAAGCGCATTCGATACATTCTGGCGGATATCGATGACACCCTGACGCTCAATGGTCGGCTGCCGGCCGCTGTGTTCGGCGCCATGGAGCGTCTGCAAACAGCAGCCATTCGCATGATCCCCATAACCGGTCGACCGGCGGGCTGGTGTGATCACATCGCCCGCATGTGGCCGGTGGACGGTGTCGTCGGGGAAAACGGCGCCTTTTATTTTTATTACGATGGCAACCAGCGCAAAATGCACCGGCGCTATTTCATAGCGGAAGAGAAACGCAGTACCGATCGCGACAAACTGGCCAGCCTGCAAGTGCAGATCCTGAATAAAATACCCGGCTGCCGGGTATCGGCCGATCAACGCTATCGGGAGGCGGATCTGGCGATTGATTATTGCGAGGACGTTGCGCCGCTCCCCATGGCAGATGTCGATCGTATTGTAGCCCTTTTTGAAGCTGCCGGCGCCCGGGCCAAAATCAGCTCGATTCATGTTAATGGCTGGTTCGGCGATTACGACAAACTCACCATGACCCGGATGCTCTTTGCCGAGGTGTTTAAAGACGATCTGGGAGCTGTTAAAGAAGACGTGATCTTTATCGGAGATTCTCCCAATGATGTGCCCATGTTCCGATTTTTTCCCTATGCGGTGGGTGTCGCCAATATTGCGCAGTTCGAAGGAAAAATTGAGCATCACCCGGCTTATGTGACCCGGCAGAAAGGCGGATACGGGTTTGCCGAAATGGTGGACGTGATTCTGGCAAAATGAATATGTTATCCAAAAATCAGTGTTTGCAATTGATGTGCGACATGCGGATGCCCGATCACATCGTGGCCCACTCCATTCAGGTATGGCGGGTGGCGAGCTGTTTGACAGACCACCTTACCTCAAAAGGGAACCATCTGGACGGGCAGCTGATAAAGGCGGCTGCCTTGCTGCATGATATCACCAAAAACCGCAGCTTTAACACCGCTGAAAATCACGCCCTTACCGGTGGCCAGGCATGCGCAGATCTGGGCTATCCGGAGATTGGCGATCTCGTGCGGCAACATGTCCGGCTGGATGATTATTCTGATGCCAGAGCGGTCTCAGAAGCCGTGATCGTCAATTATGCCGACAAGCGGGTGCTTCACGACCGCATCGTTTCTCTGGATGAGCGCATGCGCTATATCCAGGAAAGATACGGCACCCGGCCGCAACACAAACAGCGCATCCGCTTGTTGTGGGGAAAAACGCAGGTGCTCGAAAAGCAGATTTTTAAGCAGTTGCCTTTTTCACCTGAAAATCTCCATCGCCACCTTGCCGGGATGGATCTATCCCGCGAAATTGCAAATTATCGCAGGATGTGTTCGCAATCCCTCAACGGTAGCCGGTAACGCTATGACCGCTACTGCCCTGGCACTGGTTTTGGCCGCCGCTTTCATGCACGCTTTCTGGAACTATCTGGCCAAAAAAAGCCGTCATAAAATTGCGTTTATCTGGTGGATTATTCTTTTGGCCGTCATTTTTTATTTCCCCATGTTCTGGTATTATTTTGCCGAAGCTCAAATTTCAGCACTAGGGTGGACGTGCATGCTGGCAACCGGCTTTCTGCACACGTTTTATTTTTTCTTTGTCGGCAGCTCTTATGAGCGTGGTGATCTATCGGTCGTCTATCCGCTGGCCAGAGGATTCGGCCCCTTCTGGGTGCCGATTCTGGCTGTGGTTTTTTTACGCGAACGGCTAAGCCTGTCCGGGATCGCCGGCATCGGTCTGGTTGTTGCCGGCATTTATGTGATTCATTTAAAGTCGTTTTCCGTTAAGACCGTTTTTGAACCCTTCAGAGCCATTCGCCGGCCGGGTTCAATCTGGGCCCTGCTGACCGGTTGCACGATCGCGGCTTACTCACTGGTGGATAAGGTGGGCATCCAATCCGTCCATCCGCCGGTGTATATTTATTTTATCTTTTTCATTCCCCTGCTGTTGCTGACGCCCTACGTCTGCATTAAAAAACAAGTGCCGTTAAAAGAGGAATGGCAAATAAATAAAAAACCGATTATGGTTGTCGGCTTTTTGGTGGTGTTTACCTACCTGCTGGTTCTTTTTGCCATGCAAACCAGCAATGTCAGCTATGTGGTGGCGGCGCGGGAGCTGAGTATCGTTTTTTCGGCATTGTTCGGAACTTTCTGGCTGGGAGAAGATCATCGTCAACCGCGCCTGATCGGAGCGGCCTTGATTGCGGCCGGCGTCGGGTTCATCGGGCTGAGTGGCTGAGCGTTTAGCGATCCGTCTTCTGCAATGCGCATAATGGTCTGTGTCTGCCGGCCCGGGGTTGTTTTGCTCTCTCTGTGCTTCGATTAATTTCTTTGACTTCTCCTTAAGGTTCTATAAAATTAAGGAAGTGACGCCTTTTTTATCGACGGCGGTCTTCAGGCGGCTTAATACGGCGGAGGTCTTCCCATTATAGAACCTATTTTATTAGCGATACTGGGTGCCGGTGCTTATGTCGGGTGGAACATCGGTGCCAATGATACGGCCAATTGCGTGGGCACATCGGTGGGGTGCGGACTCATTTCATTCAGAAAGGCCGTCATTCTGGTATCTATTTTCGCGCTTCTGGGAGCCGTGTTGCAGGGACAGCATGTCATGCACACCATCGGCAACGGTATTGTTAGAGTCGATCTGAGTTATCCGGCAGTGGTGATCGCCCTGATCTGTTCCGGTTTTTTCGTGACCCTGGCCACCTTTTTTAGAATACCCACATCCACCTCTCAGGCAATTGTCGGCGGCGTCGTGGGCATCGGTCTGGCCCTGAGGGCGGAAGTCAACACGCCAAAACTGATTGCCATCGCTGAAAGCTGGATTCTTTGCCCTTTATTGGTCATGGCGCTTGGATTTTTCCTCATGCTTGTGGTGAACTTTATTCTCAAAAAATTTGAATCGCGATCATTGTTGATGCAGCACACCATGGGGCGTCTGGCGATTCTGTCCGCCTGCTATGTGGCCTATTCCATGGGCGCCAATAATGCCGGCAATGCCGTTGGCCCGATTGCCAATCTGGGAATTTTTCACCCCAAACTGTTACTCTTAATCGGTGGACTGAGCATTGCAGTTGGCGCGGCCACATACGGTAAAAAAGTTGCGCATACCGTCGGGATCGGGATCACCCCTCTGGACATTCCGGCCGCTTTTATCGCCCAGATCTCGGCGGCATTCGGGATGCACCTTTTTTCAATGCTCGGGATTCCGGTATCCACCTCATCGGCTATCGTGGGGGCGGTTGTCGGGGTTGGTCTTGTAAAAGGTGCTAAGGCCATCAGCACCAGGATGGTATTCACCATATTGTTGGGCTGGTTGCTCACGCCCACGCTGGCGGCGGCAGCGGCGTATTTATTTTTCAAATTGATTCTGGCTCTATGGGGATGAGATCAGGCGCCGGCAGGCATTGAATAAATCGATGATAAAATCCGGTGGAATAGCCGGTCTTCAATTCAGCGTGGATTCTGCTCGAGTCCAGCGCACATAAATCAAAGGAGAGCGCATGATATTATTTAAAAAAGAAAAAAAGGTTATCGAACTGATTTTAAAACACCTGGATATGACCGAGGAGACCATAAAGGCCAGTCTGCAGACCATTCAATACTATCTCGACGGCAACATCAGCGAGGCCAAAGCCTGGGCACGCAAAACCCGCAGCACTGAATCAGAGGCCGATATCATTCGTTACGAGATCCGCGACAAACTCTATCGCGGCGCCTATTTGCCGCTTTTGCGGGAAGATGTGTATAAGCTCGTTGAAAGTATCGACAAGGTCGGCAATGCCGCCGAAGCCTGCAGCGATTTTTTTCTCAATCAGCGCCCCTTGATTGCCGATGAATTGAAAGCGCACTTTCTGGATGTCGGCAAAGAATCACTGGGCATCATCGATTCCCTGAAGCTGGCGGTGATGTGCTATTTGAAAGGCGATTGCAGTATTGAAACGGTTCGTGATCACACCCGCGAAATCGGCCTGCAGGAATCGCGGGTGGACAAGCTCGAATGGGATTTGACCAAGCAAATTTTCAACTCTGAACTGGATTTTGCGCACCAGAGCCATTTGAAGCTGTGCCTGGATTCCATCGTAGAGGTGTCCGACCGCGCCGAAGATGCCGGCGACCAGCTGGAGCTGGCTACTCTAAAGTCAATGGTCTAGACCAATTGTTGTTGGTTATTCGTTATTTGTTATTTGGCATGCATTGTTTAAGGTATCGGCGCATACAGGCCTAAAGATCTTATATATTCACGATGCCGATAATATTCTGCGATTAGATGACTTCCGTTTCAGCGAATTTCGCTATTTTTTCTTCTGAATAGCCCAGCTCCTTGAGTATTGCGGATGTGCTTGCACCGAAATCCACCGCGGCACTTCTTACCGATCCGGGCGTGTCGCTTAATTTGACGGGCACGCCGATGACCGTCTGTTTTTCACCGCTTGCTCCCGGCACTTCCAGAATCATCTCGCGTTCCCGAAACAGCGGGTCTGCGATCACTTCCGAAAGGGCTTGAATCCGGCCCCAGCATATATCCAGATCCGCCAGTTCCTGATCCCACTCTGCAAGGGTTTTTTTCTTAAAGGTGGTGCGCATAAATTCGATGATTTCCTTGCGGCGGGCGTCATCGTATTGCAGCGCGGCAAATTCGGGAACATCAAGATGATCGCACAGTTTTTTCCAGAAACGATATTCCACGGCCCCGATGGATAAATGGCGCCCGTCGGCGGTTTCATAGGTATTGTAACAGGCATAGCGGTGAGACAGCATCGCATCAGACCGCCGTGGATCCTGGCCGGTAAGCTGCTGAAAATACAGGGCCGCAGGTAAAAATCCCACTACACCGTCCGTCATGGAGATATCGATATATTGCCCCCTGCCGTTTTTTTCCCGGGCAAAAAGCGCCAGCAGAATGCCGATGGCCGCATTCATGGCGCCGCCCCCGATGTCGGCGATCTGGATGCCCGGAATCGAGGGCGGACGATCCGGTTCGCCAATCAGATTCAGGGCCCCGGCCTTGCTCAGATAATTGACGTCATGCCCGACGCGATCAACAAAACCGCCGCTTTGCCCATAGCCGCTAATCGAGCAATAAATAATATCAGGTTTCACTTTTTGCACGCTCTGATAGTCGACGCCCAGACGTTTGACGACGCCCGGTCTGAATCCTTCCAGCATCACGTCCGCCTTTTCAATCAGCTGGAAAAAAATTTTTTTGCCTTCACGGGTTTTGAGGTTGAGCGTCATATGTTCCTTATTGCGGTTCACCGTATTGAAAAATAGACCATCGGCAATGAATTTGCGGCTTTCAATCGAAATCACCCGGGCACCATGATCTGCCAGGATCATGGTGCAATAGGGCCCCGGCAAGAGGCGCGACAGGTCGATCACGGTTATTCCATCTAAAGCACCTGGTTTGGGCATAGGTTCTCCTTTAGTTATTTAGAGATCGATTTTCGCTGGATATGCGATCCGTAAAAAAAAATCGAATGTCGAACAAGAAATTTCGAATTATGAAGGTCTTCTTTTATTCTGTTTAGCGGTTTTTATGCTGGCCATAAAAATAGAAATCAATTCATCATTCTCGATAATATCGGGCTCAAGTTTAGATTTCGGCTTAATGAGACCGGCTTTAGTAATTATTATTAACCATACCTTTGTTTCACGTAATTCTTTGAGGCATATTTTCATTTTGTGTATAAAGCCAGAGCGGGGCTCAGCACTTTGCGCCTCGCCGTAGTTAGGTGCGGGTGAAGTTCCGCAACGAATGAGTTGCCCGGAAATGTGATTTCCAACTTTTGATTTAGGCAAGGATTCTGCTATCCGAAGCATTCGCACTGCAAAATCAATTAAGCGCTCTTCAAGATCAAAAATTTTTTTATCCTTCGACATTCATTATTCCTTGTTCGATATTCGATGTTCAATCTTAGCGAATTTAAGCTCCTGTCTAAAAAAATTATGATTAAACATTGTTAAAGTAAAAATGTGTGCAAATTTATTTGCCTTTAAACACCGGTTCTCTTTTCTCCATGAAGGCTGCCACTGCTTCGATCAGATCCTCGGAAGGCAGCGCGGCTGCATTTTTTTGGGCCACATATTGCAGACCGGCCTCAATGCCGTTGTCGCGGCTGTAATTAATGACCTCTTTGGTCCCCTGAACCGTCAGCGGCGGGCAGGCGGCAATTTGTGCGGCCAGCTGTTTGGCTTCTTCATACAGCGCCGGGCGGTCATCGCAAACGCGCGTCACCAGCCCTATTTGAAGCGCCTCCCGGGCATCAAAATCCCGACCGGTTAATGCCAGTTCCCGAAACCAGCCCTGACCGATGATATGCGGCAAACGCTGCAGAGTGCCCACATCTGCAATAATGCCAAGGCGCGTTTCTCGAATGCTGAACACGGCATCGGCTGTCGCTAAACGGATGTCACAGGCGCAGATCATATCGACCCCCCCACCAATGCAATGGCTGTGGATGGCGGCGATGACCGGTTTGCGGCAGCGCTCTATTTTGGTAAATGCACGTTGCAGGGCTGAGATATCCCTTCGCATGCGCTCGCGGCCATCGGCCGATCCCTGGCCAAGCAATGCAGCGGCCTCTTCAAGATCGGTGCCGGCCGAAAAGCTTTTGCCTTCGGCTTTTATAATCACCACCCACACGTTGGGGTCGCTGTCAAATTCCGCGAACAGATCACTGATTTCTTCGAAAAAGGCCAGTCCCATGGAATTGCGCTTTTCGGGACGATTTAAGACCAGCCAGGCAACGTGGCCTTCGATTTCGATTTTAAAACAGGACGTTTCTTTCATAATCATCCTTTCCCTAAGTTGATCGTTTCAAATTAAAAATATGGGGACATAATTCATGTTAAGGAATTCTATCGATTTTTAATATTTTTAATTTGAAACCCCTTCGGGGCTTGCCGATCTTACCGCATCTACTGTGTTAGATGCCGTTCCGCATAGACGATTATAGCGGAACGACATCTGCCGTGTAGCTGCGGCAACCTCGACAAGCGATCAACTTAGGTTATTTAAGTTTTATCTTATTACATTCCATGACGCAAAGACGCCAAAGCGCAGAGATGATAAAAACCAAGCCGTTTTTTCCTTTGCGGTCTTTGCGGCCCACGCCCGCCATGCGAGCAAGGCGAGGCGAGCGGGTTTGCGTGAGAATTCTTTTCCAAACCTCTGGATTCAGGCGGCATGCAGTCTATTTCTGATTTCATCCGCCTGTTTCATGATGCGCTCAAAAAGTGTTTTGACGGGCACAATTTCCCTGGCAAAGCAGATGCCCTGCCCGCATGCTAAAATCCCTTCAGACAGATCGCCTTCATCGTACATTTTCTTGGCGCGTTGGCCTGATACCACCTCCATGATCTTGGGGAAATCCGCGCCGCAGGCTTCCAGGTCCGTGCAACTATCCGCAGCGGGATTGCGCCAGACGCGGTGGGTGGCATTCAATGACCGCATAATCAGGGTGGTGTCCAGCTCGCTGGCACCGAGCAGGGCATTCTTCAAATTATCGTGGATCGGGCATTCCTCTGTGACCAGCAACCGTGTGCCCATGATAACGGCTTCTGCCCCCAGCGACAGGACCGCCATCAAACTGCGGCCGTCTGAGACACCGCCCCCGCCAACGACCGGGATTCGAACCGCGTCCACCACCACCGGCACCAGAACCAGGGTGCCGATATCCAGTTTGCCGGTTGCACCGCCGTTTTCATAGCCCACCACGGTGACGATATCTGCTCCCATTTCCTGCACTTTCAGGGCATAGCGCACCCCGACGCACTTGTGAATCCATGTCATGCCGGCCTGCTTGAAGCGCCGGCAAAGCTCCTCCGGCGCGGAGTGACCGGAGGTTTCGACGATTTTAACGGCCTTTTCTTCCAAGACCGACATGTAGACTTCGTTGTCCATCTGGCGCATGGCCGGAAACAGATTGATGTTGACGGCAAAGGGTTTGTCGGTCAACTCCTTGATGCGGTCAATCGCATCTGCAAATGACTCCCGGGAATCGTACATGGCCGAAGCCAGAACGCCCATTCCACCGGCATTGGAGATGGCGGCCACAAAATCAGCATTGCTGATCCACATCATGGTGCCGCCGATAATCGGATACTTGATTCCCAGCATACGGGTGATCTTTGTTTCCATCTTTGGGGTCTCCTTAAGGCATTTTTTTACCACAAAGGGCACGAAGTTCACGAAAAGTTTTAAAATGATTTCTTTGTGTCCTTTGTGTCTTGGTGGTTAAATTGTTCATCGGATCATAACTGAATTTTCTTATACTTGAATGAGTTGATTTGCAGCTGATACGATAAATAAGAGATTCAGATTCCAAAGTCAAATCTCTTTTCAACCCCTAAAAAACCTGATTGACGCCGGTATGGCTCTGGAGTATGGTGCGGACAAAACGCATTTCAATTTGCAAATTTTAAGATCATGTTGAGGCGGGAATTTATCGTATCATGCTGCCGCAAAAATGATATCAGGCTGTGGGAGCGGCTTTTAGCCGCGAGTGACGCGTTTGAGGCATTGTTGAAAATCGTGGCTTGAAGCCACTCCCACGAATCAGCGCCCATAATTCCGCTGCAGGTTAGGTCTATTTTCGCCCGGGCTATGTCAATCAAATGACCCTAAATGATTCCTCCAATATAAATCGCGTTCCCGGCCGAGATACAATAGCAGGAGTCGTCTACGCGGTCTCGGCATTTTTGATCTGGGGAATCAGCCCGATTTACTGGAAAGCGCTGCGCTCGGTCCCGGCCCTGGAGATCATTTTACACCGCATCGTCTGGTCGTTTTTTTTGCTGGTGCCGCTGATTATGATCATGCGGCGCTGGCGGGAATTTGTTCTGGTTTTCAGGAATCTGCGCACCTTACTCATCCTGTTATTTACTGCTATTATCGTGGGTGGAAACTGGTTGCTGTATATCTGGGCGGTGAACACCGATCGCCTGTTACAGGCCAGCCTGGGCTATTACATCAATCCTCTGGTCAATGTAATGCTGGGAATGGTTTTTCTGAAAGAAAGATTGCGCCCACCGCAGATTCTGGCAGTGGTTATGGCCACTGCCGGCGTTTTATACCTGACCCTTTACTACGGTGAATTTCCCTGGATCGCCTTGACACTGGCGTTCTCGTTCGGGCTTTACGGCCTGATCCGCAAGATCGCCCCGGTCGGTGCTCTGGTGGGCCTGACGGTGGAGACGCTGCTGCTTTCGATTCCGGCCCTTATTTATCTGTTTTACCTGGATCGCCTGGGGCAGGGGGCCATTTTTCGCGTCAGTCTGAAATTGGATCTGATGCTGATGGGCTGTTCGGTGGTCACGGCTTTGCCGTTGCTGTTTTTTACGCTGGGAGCTCGGCGGTTGTACCTGTCAACCATGGGTCTGTTGCAGTACCTTGCGCCCAGCTGTATGTTTGTTCTGGCCGTATTTTTGTTCCGCGAACCGTTTACGAGCGCCCAGGTATTGACCTTTATTCTCATCTGGACGGCTCTGGCTATTTACTCGACGGACTCGGTGCGCTATTATCAACGCAGTGGTTAAAGATTTGTACCTGGTCTGAAAAAACGGTCACGCTCGAATCGGTGAACTTATGGAAATACACGCGCGTATAGTTGAACTTTTAGAAAAAGAAGAAAGCTTTTGTCTGGCAACGGTTCTGGATTCAGTCCGATCTGATATCCGCCCCGGTCAAAAAGCGATTGTACGCCTCAATAAACCCATGGAAGGATCGCTCGGGTCCGCCCAATTGGACGCCAGGGTGGGTCGCCTGGCGCAACAGGCACTCAAGGAAAATAAAAACACGGTCATCGAAATTGAACCCGGCTGCAGCGTTTTTCTGAATGTCATTTGCGCCGATGCGCAACTGGTTATCTGCGGAGCCGGACACATTGCTCTGCCGTTAGCCCAATTTTCACAAAAACTGGGCTTTCAGGTGACGGTCATCGATGATCGTTCTGATTTTGCCAACCGCACGCGTTTCCCGGGCTGCAACGTCATTGCCGAAAACTTCACTGCTGCGCTGCGCGGCATGACATTTGGAACCGCCACCTATATCGTTGTCATTACCCGGGGCCACGAGCACGATGTGGACTGTTTAATCGAAGTTATCGGTAAGAAAACCGTTTATGTCGGCCTCATCGGGAGCCGCAGACGGGTGCGATTCGTTCTTGAAGCGCTGGCGGAAAAGGGTCTTCCACAGGAAAGGCTCAATGAGGTGTTTACGCCCATCGGCCTGCCCATCGGCGCCGAGTCACCCGAAGAAATCGCTGTATCGATTGTGTCCGAGCTTGTGTGTGTTCGCCGAAAAGGCGCGGCCCAGGCGCGTGCCTTGAGAAATTCAGTCGGGATTGAATGATGACAGACCTTGAAATCTTTAAAAAAATATCAGAATTGAAGCAACACAATATCGCGGTTTGCCTGGCCACGATCATCGAAACCGCGGGCTCCACACCCAGAGAGACGGGCGCCAAGATGATTATCTGCGTGGATGGCGCCACATACGGAACGGTGGGCGGTGGATGCGGTGAAGATCAGGTTCGCAGTGCGGCGCTGCGCAGCACCCTGGTCACCCGACAGCCCGAGATCATCGAGATCGACCTTACCGATGATTTAGGCACCAAAGGCGGTGATGTCTGCGGTGGCAGGCTGCGGGTCTTCATCGAACCGCTCTAACGGTCAGGCCTTGGACTGCCGCAGGTTGCGATACGACCTGCAGATGGGCGTTTTGAATTTGGCCTTCGGCGGTAAATACAACAAACCGCCGAAGGCGGGGCGTCGGCACTGATGCGTTCTGGCTTGATATTGAGCTTTGATCAGTGGGCTTGCAGCTGGCGCCTATCGGCCATATCGACCAGGACACGCTTTCTTGATTTGTCGATGCCCAACTGTCGTCTTTTCTTATCAATGTGGTCGATCAACATACGGGCCATCTCGTATGGATCTTTCGTAAAGCCCCATTTGCCCATTCCCTGGTTTTCAAGATCCTCAAAGATATGCTGGTAAAACCGGGTGTCTTTGATAATCGGATAGGTCACACCGAAAACCGTATAGACACCCGAAGCTACAAAATAATGACCGATGGCCAGCGCTTTTTCGCTGTACCACTCCGGGGCCGCTCCGGCGACAGGAAGGTCTGCAATGCTGTCGCCCAAACCACCGACCCGAACCATTTCGGCGCAGGCAATCAGGATGCGGCTGTTGTCCACGCAGGCACCGCAGCCCAGAACCGGCGGCATGCCAACCGTCTCACATACCTCTTTGAGACCCGGGCCGGCCAGATGGGCCGCTTCAGGCGTGCACAAGCCGGCCTTGGTCAGGGAGATCTGTGAGCAACCGGTTTGCACGACGAGCACATCGTTTTTAATCAACTCCTTGACGAGCTCCACATGCACCCAATCCTGTTTGACGCGCGGGTTGACACACCCGACCACGCCGGCCACTCCCCGGATCCGGCCATTGATAATATTATCATTCAACGGCGCATAGGAGGCGCGGAACGTGCCGCCCAGCATATAATTGATGTATTCATGTGAAAAACCGTGGATGCCGACACTTTTGTGGTGCGGAATCTCAATTTTGACCGACCGGTTTTTAAAGCGGGCAATGGCCCACTCGACGATCGCATCGGTGCAGGCGTGCGGCTGGTGCTCATCGAATTCGATATGGTCAACGCCTTCGATGCGGCAGCTGGGGTTGGTGGTAAACAATTTAGTGCCATAGCATTCCGCTACTTTGGCAAGTCCCTGCTGGATGCACTGCACATCAACGGCAAAGGCATCCACCGCGCCGGTCACCATGACCGCTTCGGTTGACATGAAATTGCCGGCATGCGGCAGACCATGACGTGAGAGCATCTCCAATCCCGAACAACACATCCCTACCAGATTGATGCCTTTGGCGCCCGCTTCAGTGGCTGCGCTGACCAAAGTCGGATCGTTGACCGATTCAACCATGGCCTCCAGCAGATAAGGTTCGTGGCCATGGACGATAATATTGACCTGGTCTTCTTTTAAGCACCCCATGTCCACTTCGGTTGCCACCGGGCTCGGGGTGCCAAAGAGGATATCGGACAGTTCGGTCGCCACCATGGAGCCGCCCCAGCCGTCAACCAGCGCGGTGCGGCTGATCTGCCGGGTGAGGTTGGCATAATCCTGGTCCATTCCGGCATGTGTGCGCTGCATCAGCTCCATAACTTCCAGCATCGCGCCCCGGGGAACGATATCCAGCTTGCGCCAGGTCTCCAGGGTTTTGGGTGGCACCCGCCTGGCAAACGGAATTTCACCATCGACCTGACTGAAGACGCGCTCGAGTTCATCGCACAAATCAAGCGCAATCTGTTTGACCGTGCGACCGTCGGTCTGTATGCCGATGGATTGGGCCACCTCTTCGAGCTTACGCTCATTTTTGATGGCATAGTCTTTGATCTGACCGTTGGCAACATTTCTGAAAAGGTTCAGCATCGATCGGCCGTGACTGGAGTGCGCTGCGGTGCCGCAGGCGACCATGCGGGCAAAGTTACGCGCCTGAATCGTATCAATGGTTGCGCCGCAAACACCGACTTTGCCGTAAGGATCTTTGGAATTCAGGCGGCACGGCCCCATGGCGCAGTGTTTGCAGCAGGCAGAATCGGCTCCGATCGGGCAGGGCTTCATCGCTGCTGCCCGATCAAACGCGGTTTCAACGCCTTCTTTCTGAGACTTTTCA
>Ga0209536_100009199_pt1 | contig 14692 bp, 13 predicted proteins | sample DeeMarSeWOR28_12_FD_187461 | JGI IMG/M metagenome (GOLD analysis project Ga0209536, IMG submission 187461) | Marine sediment microbial communities from White Oak River estuary, North Carolina - WOR-2-8_12 (SPAdes) (version 2) | ecosystem: Environmental > Aquatic > Marine > Intertidal zone >...
GTTTCAAATCCGGCCAGCATCATTAATGTCGTGGTTTTCCCGGAGCCGGACGGCCCGAGCATGGTCAAAAATTCACCCTGGGCGATATCAAGGTTAAGGTCTTTGATGACCAGGGTCTCCCCATCGAAGCTCTTATCGATGTGTTCAAAGCGAACCAGCAGTTTTCCATTTTCGGTTTCAGATATAGCCATATAGAAAAACATCCTGAAAATTTCTCAAAAAAACAGAAACTAATTCAAAAGATATATTGAAAAATTAAATCACTGTCAACGCTTTTACCACTTTCTCTCGAGGCATTTCTTGGCCGCTTGACACCCAGTAGTTTTTTTCTTATAGTCAACTTCTTGTTACGGTCGGCTCTTTATTTGTCATTATTATAAACCCGTCTTATCTTTTAACGTTGAAAGGAGGGAAGTATGAGAATGTTTAGAATTTCTGTGATTAAATTCGCAATGGTCATTATTGCTGTCGGCTTGATTGCGGGTATCGGCATGCCGAGATACAGCGATGCTCGCGACCTAACCGTCGTCAGCTGGGGCGGGGCCTACCAGGAGGCACAACGCAAAGCTTACTTCGACCCCTTCATGAAGAAGACCGGAAAGAAAGTCCTTGACGAATCTTACAACGGTGAGATGGCCAAGATCAGGGCAATGGTTGAGTCGAAAAATGTAACCTGGGATGTGGTCCAGGTGGAGTCTCCGGAACTCATCAATGCCTGCGAGCAAGGCCTTCTGGAAATTATCGATTGGGATAGGGTTGGCGGCAAAAAGAGCTTTATCCCGACAGCCATCATGGGCGAATGCGGTGTGGGAACCATTGTGTGGGCCCACGTGATCGCATATGACGCCGACAAGATCAAAGGCGAGGGGCCTAAAAACTGGGCTGATTTTTGGAACGTCAAGAAATGGCCGGGCAAACGCGCCTTGCGTAAAAACGCCAAGCCTTCCCTGGAAATTGCCCTGCTTGCCGACGGTGTTCCTGCAGCTGATGTGTACAAGGTGCTATCAAGCGAAGCCGGTATCCAACGGGCGTTCAAGAAGCTGGATGAGCTCAAGCCGCATCTGCAGTGGTGGGAGGCCGGTGCGCAGCCACCTCAGTGGCTGGCTTCCGGTGATGTGGTCATGACTTCCGCTTACAACGGCCGCATTAGCGCGGCAATCAAGGAAGGGCGCAACTTTAAAATCGTCTGGAGAGGTCAAAATTATGCCGTGGATTCTTGGGTGATCGTCAAAGGAAGCCCGAACATTGATCAGGCTTACGAGTTCATCAAATTCGCCAGTCAGCCTGAAAATCAGGCGGTCTTATCGGCCGAAATTCCTTATGGACCAACACACGTGAAAGCAGTCCCTGAAGTAGATCCCAAGATTGCTCCGGATTTGCCGACCTATCCGGCCAATTTAGAAGGATCAGTCGCGACGGATGCTGAGTGGTGGGTTGATCACATCGAGGAACTCAGTGAACGCTTTAACGTTTGGACGGCTCAATAACCACTTCACGAACAAAAGGAGGGGCGGTATCTTGCCGCCCTTCATATTTATCCTCAAAAGCACGATGCCCAAATCAAACAACTCCCCGTATAGATTCACCACCGTCGATGGCACGCCGCTGAAAGAAATGTTGCGGCGCGCCGAGCGCCGACGCAAGATCAAAGCCGCCGGATTGGTGATGCCGCTTTTCTTTTTCTTGTTGATAACCTTTATCATCCCGATCGTGTTACTGCTTTATCGTGCCATTGAGAATCCTGAAATTCTTGAAGTCATGCCGCGCACGGCAGAGGCCATTCAGAGTTGGGACGGCCCTGACATCCCTGGCGAACCGGTTTTCGCGGCTCTGGCTGCCGACCTGCGGAAGGCGCACAAAGATCGCACCATTGGCAAGGCAGGCAAACGCCTGAACTATGATATCACCGGTTTTCGTTCCCTTGTGCTAAAGACCGCCCGTAAGGTTTCCGGGATCAAAACTGAACCACCGTCATATCGGGATGCCATTATCGCCATAGATGAACGCTGGGGCAATCTACGTTACTGGTCTGCCGTGAAACAGGCGGCCAGACCATACACCGATTTTTACCTCCTGGCAGCCACCGATTTCGAAAGGGATGGTAAAGGAAATATTAAAAGAGTCCCGGGAGACAGGGCCCTTTATACACGGGTATTTGTGCGCACATTTTGGATGAGTTTTATGGTCACCATTTGGTGTTTGTTGCTGGGGTACCCCGTGGCCTGGATGCTGGCCAGTTTGCCGGTCCGCCACAGCAATCTGGTAATGATTCTGGTGTTGTTGCCGTTTTGGACCTCGCTGCTGGTGCGCACCGCTGCCTGGATCATTGTCCTGCAGAAAGAGGGCATCATCAATAAAATCCTGATGTGGACCCACCTGACAACGGACCCCATGCAACTGGTATTCAACCGCTTCGGTGTCTATGTTGCCATGGTCCATATCCTGCTGCCCTTTATGATTTTGCCACTTTACAGCGTGATGAAAAACATACCGCCGTCCCTGATGCGGGCAGCTTCCAGCCTGGGCGCCAATCCGATTACTGCCTTCGTTAAGGTCTACTTGCCCCAGTCAAAACCGGGAATCAGCGCAGGCTGCTTGCTGGTCTTTATCCTGGCCATTGGATACTATATCACACCGGCGCTGGTCGGAGGCCCCAAAGACCAGATGCTCAGCTACTTCATTGCCTTTTTTACCAATAACACCATCAACTGGGGCATGGCATCGGGCCTGGCGGTGTTGCTGCTGACGGCAACCATTATACTGTACACCGTGTTTAATCGATTCATCGGCATCGAGCGTTTGAGGATGGGCTAACACTATGGCTTTGCAACCCTATGCATCGCGTCTGGAAAAAATATGGTATTATGCCATCCGGGGATTCTGCATCCTGGTGTTGATCGGCCTGGTGCTGCCGATTTTTGCCATCATACCCATTTCGTTCACATCGGACACCATGCTTTCCTATCCCATGCCCGGCCTGAGCTTTCGCTGGTACATCGAATTTTTCAACTCGGTCATGTGGACCCTGTCCATGAAAAACAGCTTCATCATCGCCTTTGCGACCACAATTTTAGCGACCGCATTGGGCACGCTGGCAGCGCTTGGCCTGACAACAAGCAATTTTCCGTTTAAGGGTATGGTTACCGGTATCATGATTATGCCCATGGTAGTGCCCATCGTGATCAGCGCAGTGGGAATTTACTTTTTCTTCGCCTGGGTAGGATTGACCAGCACACACCTCGGTATGATCCTGGCACATACGGTTCTGGCAACCCCTTTTGTCGTCATCACCGTCACCGCAACCCTGCAGGGGTTTAATCGCAACCAGATCCGCGCCGGTTCCAGCCTGGGAGCTTCGCCTCCCACCGTGTTTTTTAAAATCACTTTGCCCCAGATTCTACCGGGGGTTATCTCGGGTGCCCTCTTTGCTTTTGTGACCTCCTTCGATGAAGTGGTCGTGGCATTGTTTATTGCCGGCTCCGAGCAATACACCCTTCCGCGACAGATGTTTGCCGGTATCCGTGAAAAATACAACCCTACCATTGCGGCCGTGGCCACAATGATGATCGTTGTATCTGTTTTGCTGTTGGTTACTGTGGAAATGCTGCGACGCCGAAGTGAACGGCTGCGTGGCATTAGGCAATGAAGGCGGGTTGGTTCGCAAACAATCTGGATAGGCTATTCATGTCCTGCAAATAATCTAGAACAAGCTGGCAGAAAAATACCATAAAAATTCAAATGCAATGATGTCATTTTGTCCTTACCGGGAAAAAAACTGTGTCACAATTTAAAAAAGTGTTTAATTTCTGCCCGCCATTGCGATCCCGGATCAAGTCCGGAACCGCAATAACAAAACAGCGATTGCTTCAATCTACGGATGTTGCAATTAAGGTTTCGGTGGCAGTAACGCCATCGACTTCTCTGATCTTTGCAATGAGTTTGGTGCCTGCATCCAGATCAAGCGCCCGGATCATTACGACCAGATCGAACCGACCAAAAACAGCCGTAATATTTGCCACGCCCTCAAGTGATTTCAACTGTTCATAGACATGCTTCGTCTTTGCGGGATCCGTATTGATTAAAACGCCAGCTACCATAGCAACCTCCCTGTGATAGTTTTATTATAAACTTATATAATTCGTCTCTGAAAATTTTCAAAATTTATTTGCCGTGGCCAGTCAGAAATCCCAAATTCCAAGCACCAAATTACAAATAAATCTCAAATTCCAATATTCAATGACCAAAACAAAAACGTTTCGAATTTGAGATTTAGGTCATTGTGATTTATTTGTTATTTGGGATTTGTTATTTGTGATTTCCTATGATTAAGAACTCCGGTAGTGAATTGAATCAACCTTAGCTACTGGATTCTCTCTTAAGGAATAAGTATTATTTTGACTCCTTTCCTGGAAAAACAGAAATCAAATGCCTTGGCCGCCTCCTTCAACGGAAACGTGTGCCCGATCATGGGATTTACATCAATCTTATTTTTGGCGAGCAAATCAACCGCCTGGTCAAATTCCTTGTAGTTGTAGCAGATGGAACCGTATAGCTTGAGTTCGTTGCGAATCACCGGCTCCATGTCGATCTGGATCTCCTTGTGGACGGTCATAATAACGATGGAACCGTTTTTTCTGGTAATGTAGATAGCCTGCTGCAGGGCACTCGGATCTCCGGTAGCCTCGAAGGTATAATCCACGCCACCATCTGTAATCTGAAGAATCTCTTCGATGGGGTCCTGTTTGCGAATGTTGAAGGTATGCTCCGCACCGAGCTCTTTAGCCAAATCCAGACGATCATCATTGGTACCGGTCACGATGACATTCGCCCGGCGGATCTCTCTGGCAACCTTGGTGGCCAGCAGGCCGATGGCACCGGGTCCCAGGATAGCCACCCAACTTCCACGCTCAATCCCCGCCAGTTCCAGCCCCCGGATGCTGCAGGCCAGGGGATCGGCAAATGTGGCCACCTCAAACGAAAGGTTGTCCGGTAGACGGTGGATATTTCTGGCCGGAACCGCCACATACTCCGCCATGCCACCGTTCATGGTCACGCCGATTTCATTGAGATTTTCGCACAAATTGACCAGCCCTTTGCGGCAATAGCGGCAGATCGCGCAGCCGATGCAAATCTCGGCAGCCACCCGATCACCCTTTTTAAAGCCATGGACTTTCTCGCCCATATCCACGACTTCACCGGATAATTCATGCCCCAAAATGTAGTTTCCCCGCCGGTTGGCGTCGGCATATTTATACATACGCAAATCGCTTCCACAAATTCCAACGGCCTTAACCTTAAGAAGAACTTCCCAGGGACTGAACTCCGGTATGGGTAAATCTTCCAGCGAAATTCCAACCTCAGCCGAATTTTTAACAATCGCCAGCATGCCAACCTCCAATGAATACTAACTTTTTCTAATTCGTACCTATCAGAAATTTAAAACGGATACGGATTAGTTTCCAATCTGGCCCCTCCTGGTGGGATTGCAAAGCGCATGGCGCAGAGCGTAAAGACAATCATTACCGGCTTTTTTCACGCTATGCGCTTTGCGCTGCGCCCCATGCCTAAATGCCCGCGGAGAACGCCGCTCATGGGGAAAAAGAGCCATATCCGGATGGAAACAAATCAAAACGACTGCCCTCAGCCGTCACCCTAAACAAAAGGACTGCTCCTGTCAAGCCTGCAAGTATACGAAAACCAGTATATAACCGATTGAAATTTTAATCGATATATTATAATGTGCTTGGCTCAACATCATGAAGATACAAACGTTCAGGGTTCAGAGGTTCAGGGTTAATTTAATCCTGAATATCTACCTTGAACCTTGAACCTTTGAACCCACAAATGAACGTCTCTCAACGAACATTAAGAATCATAGCAGCCATTATTTGGTATACCGGTGGATTCGTTTTACTCGCCAAAGGCAGTGTACTGATCAAAAATGCATATTTAATAGACGCCCGATCCATTTGGACAACCATGGCCCCGATTCTTGGCATCATCATCGGGTTGCTGAAAGGAAGATTTCTCTTCAGCAAAAGCTATAGAAAAAATATCAAACGAATAAAAGCACTTATCGATCCGCGCATCTGGCAGTGCTACAGGCCGGGTATGCTGATATTTCTGGCCATTGTTATTCCCACAGGAGCATGGATGTCCCGGGCAGCTTCCGGAAACTTTACGTTTCTCTGCCTGGTGGGTGCCCTGGATATATCACTCGCATGTGCGCTGCTTTCATCAAGCATCGTCTTCTGGAAACTCGAGTGCTTTTCATCTTGCGGTGGTTCAGGCGACGAGAAATGTTCAAAAAATGGAGGAGTAAATAATAAAAAGAGTCAATGAATTCATTGACTCTTTTTATTACGGGCATCGTTCAGTTACCCGGCGGCATCATATCCTCACCCCAGCCGTGTAGCCGGTAGTAATCCTTCAACATGGTTTCCAGTTCTTCTGCGGTAATCACCTTGCCGGAATCTTTTAACGCCTGATGCAAGGCTTTGGGCAGCCGTTCATCTTTGATCGTCATGCCTTCTCGCAGATTGAACCGGCGAATCCGGGTGGCAATGACGTTGGCCTTTTGTCTTAAAGATGCCTCATCGACTTCCATGCCGGTAGCCAGACGGATGATTTCACCCAATTTATCCCACAGATAAAAATCGCGGTAAAATCTGCAGAAGACCAGGGTATCAAAAATGGCGAGACGATCTTCAAACTCCAAAAAAAGCTCTGCCTTGCCTTCGATCTGTTCCGGCGCAATCACACCGCTGAGCTCCGGCTTATAAAAAGTGGCCCGCAGGTGACAGGCACCGCGGTCGGAGGTGGCATAGGCCAGTCCCATCCCCTTGAGTGATCTGGGGTCATATCCGGCCGGCTCCAGACCCTTGACATGTACGGCAATATCCTCAAGGCCCCACTGTTTGGCCGCATGGCGGATACCCTCGGCCAGAACTTCGCCGATGCCTTCGCGACGGACAATTTTATGCAGCAGCTCCGCGATGGCATCCACATCTCCGTAATCAATGCTGTAATCAATCTTTTTTCTGCGGGCGGCCTCAATGGTAAACCCGCAAAGATTTCCGGCGGTAATCGTATCCACCCCCAGTCGATCACAAATATCGTTGAGGTATGCAATTTCCTCGAGGCTATCAATTAAACACAGCCCGCCAAAAGCATAAATGGTTTCGTATTCCGGGCCTTCAATTTTCAAACCTTGATGGCGCCCCTCTTTGACAATACCCAGTTGCCCGCAGGCCATGAAACACTTGGCGCAGGCATTGGGTTTGGGATCCATTTTTTCAAGCAAGGTTTCAGCGCTGATTTTTTCCCATTGATCCCAGCTCCCCTGGGACCAGTAGCGGGTGGGAAACGCTCCGGCGAGATTGGTGGCTTTCACCAGCATCGGTGTTCCCAGCGTTTTATAAGCATCGGCGGCGGGATGATCTTTGAATTCCTTCATGAAATTTTTGGAAAAGTCCTTGACGGCACTTGCATCTGCATGCGAACGTTTGCAATCGCCGGTAAACAACACCCCTTTGATCTTTTTGGCGCCCATGACCGTTCCGGCCCCGGTTCGGCCGGCCGAACGCCAATAATCGTTTTCAACCACCGCAAAACGAATCAGATTTTCACCGGCCGGCCCGATGACCACGGCCCCCTTCTTGGAGTATTCCGGGCGGGAAAAGCGTTCTTTGACCGCATCTTCGGCCGCATAGGTCTCCATGCCCCAGATATCGCCGGCATCATGGAAATCAACACCATCGGGATGAATGGTCAATACGGTCGGCTGGGAAGATTGCCCCTGGATGACAATGGCGTCAAATCCGGCAGCATCAATGGCATCCGGTGTTCTTCCACCGGAATAGGATTCGGCAAACAAGCCGGTCAGGGGTGATTTCGTAAAAACGCCGTAGCGACAGGTTCCCCAGATCGTGCTGCCGCCCAACGGACCGGTGGCAAAAATCAGCGTATTCTCAGGCGAAAGCGGATCCACGCCGGGCGGGTTTAGCTCGTATAATAAATACGCAGCCAGACCTTTTCCGCCTAAATACCTTTCGCAAATATCATCGCTGATGACTTCGGTCGCAAATTGTTTGCTATTCAGGTCAATTTTTAAAATCTTCCCGTAAAATCCATGCATGGCAATACCTCATCCATTTAATTATAGGTTTCGAATCATTCACCATTGACTTTGGAATCGCTTAATAGCGAATTGAATAGCCCCTTCATAGCAAAATTATTTTTGAAATCAAATCGGAAAATGAAATATTTATGGATGTTGCCGACCACGCAGCTGCAATTCCCATATTTCAGCGACCAAGTCATGGCCGAAGCTTTTGTGCGGCGATTCTTCGACCAATTCAAAACCGGCCTTCGCATATAGACGGCGTGCTGCCAGGAGGTTGCTTTGCGTCCACAACTTGATTTTTTGATACTGAAGACGCCTTGAGAAATGAATACACTCGTCAATAAGCCGCTTGCCGATACCTTTTCCCCTGGCCTCGGGCTCAACAAAAAGCAGTCGCAATTGCGCTGCCTGCTCACCGGCATCCACAATCATGACTGAGCCGACCCGCTCTCCATCCTGCTCAGCGATCCAGACACGCTCCCGTTTCGGATCATGCTGATGGATGAATTGCACCAAGATTTCGGCTACCAGAGCTTCAAAGGTTTCATCAAATCCATATTCTTGTGAGTATACAACGCCGTGGCGGTGTATGATCCATCCGATATCGCCGGGCTCATGGGACCGAAGCAGATAGGACATCGTTTTTTGCGGTTGATTTTCAAGAATATTTTCAATGACCTCCATAGCAGACAGGAGTCGGTGACGATTTTCTTCAGACAGGCTAAGCAGCAGCGTCTGTGCTTCTGTGCTGGACCTTTCGTTGAGCACCGCAAAGGATTTTTTCCCGAGCGCAGTCAATTTCAAAATCCGTTGGCGGGAGTCTGCCTTCGAACGGAGTTTGCGAATCAGGCCATCTTTTTCAAAACCGGTCAGGATTCGACTGAGATAACCCGGATCAATGTTGAGCTCGCTGATAATATCGCCGGCGGTAGAATGCTTGTGTTGTGCCAGTTCATACAGGATACGCGCTTGGGTCAGAGGAAAACGGGTTTTCAAATAGCTCTGGGCGAGAAGACCGATCTGCTTGGTATAAAAACGGCTGAACCTGCGATACACGGCAACACCTTCATTAAGTTTATACGCAACCATAATAATCCTCCTTGGCGAAGTGTCATCGCATGCAGGCATAATCATTAACTTATATAATTGATTTTGTCAAGTTTATATATGACAAAATCAAGCATATCCGCTGCAAATTTAATATGTTGAAAAATTAAAATTACAGCACCATCTTTTCTCGCATGCAAGGCTAATCGCAAAAGCAAAAGGTTAATCATTTTTTTTGCAAGGGAGGATACGCCGCGAAACAGAAATCCAGGTGGGAAAAGTGTCGGGTGAAATGCCCGGAGGAAAAATTTGACACCGGGCTTTTGCTGGAGTGACGCGAAGAAGGTGACAGAAAGGTATTGAACAGTGTTAGCTGCGGAAACCCCAGACTGATGGACCTCAAACCCAGAGATTGTCAATGGTCATGCTGGGAAGAAATCGAAAAGAAAAAGACATGATCCTTGACTGAAAAGCTTCTCGTAGCCTTGCCAATATCGGATGTCAAACAGGAATAGAAAAAAAATGCCGACAATCATAACACATGCAGCTATTGCAGTGGCGGGCGCAATAGCATTGGCGCCCCGTGATGTTCCGCACCATTTTTGGTCTCTGGCCATCCTAAGTGCGACAATCGCAGATGCGGATGTGATGGCATTTTCTTTCGGTATTCCCTACCACCATTTTTTCGGCCACCGTGGATTTTTTCATTCACCGTTTTTTGGTTTGCTGTTGAGCCTTTTCCTGATGGCTATTTTCTTCCGAAATCTAGAGTTCTTCTCTGCCAAATGGCTTTTCTATTATATCTTTTTTTTCTTCCTGGCAGCCAGCCACGGTATCCTCGATGCCTTTACGGATGGCGGCTTAGGAATTGCCTTATTATCTCCGTTTGACAGCAAGAGATATTTCTTTCCCTGGACACCCATTAAGGTTTCTCCAATCAGTATCCGGGCCTTCTTCAGCAAATGGGGTTGGTCGGTTTTCAAAAACGAACTGCTGTGGATCTGGATGCCTTCTTTCATGATTCTGGTAATGACCAGAATCATTCGAACCTATCTCAGAAATGTAGATTAGCGTGTATGGCCCCGCTAAGAGTAAGCGGGATTTCACATCTTGATTTTATAAATCTACGAGTTCAACAAGCACGGAGCGGCTCAAAAGTGGAGTTCCGCCTATGGCGGGATGAGCCGTTAATTTTGAGACACTCCGCAACACCGCCTAAGGCGCTTAGATGCATTTATGAGATAGGTTCGCGTAAAATTCTCTAAGCTTGACACAATAAAAAGACTTTGAAATAGTCTAGCTCCAAAAGAGAAGGCTTTCAAAAATGAAAATGGCAACTCAATATCAGGAGCTGATCGGTAAGGGGCGGCCTGAATTCGGGAGGTGTTATCATGATACGCAGTGTACATGCCGGAACCAGACAGACCGGAGGATTTAGCCTGAACGTCTTTACGGATGACGAACTCGAAGACATTCACCTGGCCACGCTGGAAGTCCTCCAGAAGACCGGGGTCTTCGTTGGTGATGATGAGGCCATCGACATTTATGAAGGAGCGGGAGCCGTTGTGGATCGCGATCTTAGGGTTGTCAAAATTCCCCCCCTGTTAGTAGAAGAGGCCATCCAGTCGGTCCCTTCAAAATTCATCGCTTGCGGCCGCACCCCGGAAAACGACGTCGTGCTGGAAAGAAACCGGGTAACATTTACCAATTTCGGCGAAGGCATCAAAATCATTGATCCCTATACCGGCGAGCATCGAGACACGGTCAAAGCCGACACGGCCAATGCGGCCAGGCTGGTTGACTATTTAGACCATCTGGATACCTATGAACGGATTATGGCTTCCCATGATGCCCCTCACGCAACCATTTCCCTGCACAATGCCGAAGCCTCTTTAACCAACACGTCCAAACACCACTGGTTGGGACCGGTCAATGGCTACTGCTCCAGAAAAATTGTGGACATGCTGGCGGCCATTGTGGGGGGCAAGGATATTCTCAGGCAGCGCCCTTTGCTCACGTTCGTTACCTGCCCAGGAAGCCCGTTGACTTTTACCAGGGAACACTGCGAAATCGTTATGGAGGCCGCACGCAACGGCCTGGCGGTCAATGTGGTATCCATGGCGATGGCCGGCGGATCGGCGCCGGTGACCCTGGCAGGCACTCTGGTGGTATTGAATGCAGAGGTTCTGGGCAGCATTGTCCTCAATCAACTGGTTTGCAAAGGATCCCCGGTTATTTACGGAAGCTCTACCTGTCCCATCGATTTATGGCGCACCACGGCATCGGTGGGTTCTCCGGAATGCGGCATGATCACCGCGGGAGCGGCTCAATTGGCGCGCAAGTATGCCATTCCATGTTTTGCGGCTGGCGGGTAGGGTGATGGCAAAATATGTGATGCCCAGGCAGGTCATGAGAAGACACTTACCGGGCTGCTGGCTGCGTTGGCAGGGGTCAACGTGGTCTATGGCCTGGGGATGCTTGAAATGGGCGTCACACTGGATTTCGGACAATTGGTTATGGATAATGAATTTGCCGGTATGATCAAACATGTCTTAAAAGGAATCCCGGTCAATGACGAAACCCTGGCGTTGGACGTTATCCATGCAGTGGGGCCGTTCAAGGATTTTCTGGGTCAGAAGCATACCCTCAAGCATATGAGATCCCAATCCCAGCCCCACCTCATCGATCGGAGGAGACGTCAAAAGTGGGAAGAGCTGGGAAAAACCGACATCTATCAAAGAGCATGCGAGAAAGCCAGGGAAATCCTGGAGACCCACCAGCCGGATCCGCTGCCCGACAGTGTGCTGGCTGAGATTCGAGCGATAATCGAGGATGCGGAAAAAGAGTTGGGCGTCTTCAAAGAAAAATAAAAAACGGCGGGAGGTTCTAAAATGAGCAGTGAGGATCTGATGATAGCGGCCATCCAGGCGGTTATCGATGGCAACGAGGATGCTGCCAGAGAGGTGGCCGAAAAAATTATCTCGGAAGGCATCAACCCCATCGATATTATTAACCAGGGGTTTGCCCAGGGGATGATCAAGGTCGGTGATTTATTCGCCAAAGAAGAGTATGCCCTGCCGGAGGTGCTTCTGTCTGCAGATGCCATGCAAACGGCCATCGAACTTCTGGCGCCGCACATTCCGCGGGAAGCACTGGAAAAGAAGCTGGGGACCGTGGTGATCGGAACCGTTCAAGGAGATATTCACGATATCGGCAAACACATCGTGGCGACCATGCTGGAGGTGTATGGTTTTGAAGTGCATGATCTGGGTCGCGATGTACCCATTGAGAAGTTTGTCGAAAAAACAAAAGAAGTAAACGCTGATATCGTAGCCGCCTCTGCCCTGATGACCACCACCATGGTGGGACAAAAACTGTTGGAGGAGGCTCTGCAGGAAGCCGGTATTCGAGAAAATGTAAAATTGATGGTCGGGGGGGCAGCCGTAACGCAAGATTGGGCGGATCAAATCGGGGCTGACGGTTATGCCGAAGAAGTCACAGAGGCAGTTGAAAAAGCGAAAAAAATAATTCAATCTTCCAGCTAGGCACCTTGAAAAATCAATAGAAAACAAATAAGATCTGCAATAAATTTGTATGCTAGTTGTCATCCGAAGCTTTTATAACTATATTGGGTCTGCCTAGTTCGTGAGAGAAAACAGGTAAGATTTCAAAAATACCGGCAACCTCAAAGTTGTTCCTGGCAGAGGCCATGAAAATGAAAAGACTATACAGTGTGTTTCTGTTTTGCACGGTGCTGCTTATCGCTTGTGCTACCAGTCCTACCGGCAGACGCCAACTCATGATCGTCTCGGAGGAAAGCGCCATTTCAGCCTCCAAGCAGGCTTACGTCGAGATGCTCAAGCCTTATGAACAAAAGGGTAAAATTGACAATGATCCGGCCTTGAAGGATCGCGTTTATCGGATCACGGGGCGATTAATTGCCCAGGCGATCAAAGTGCGTCCGGAAACCAAGGCTTGGGAGTGGAGCATCAAGATTATCGACGATCCGGAAACCGTCAACGCCTGGGCCATGGCAGGCGGGAAGATGGCGCTGTATACCGGCCTGGTCGAGAAGGTCAAGCCAACGGATGACGAACTGGCCCAGGTTCTGGGCCACGAGATTGCCCATGCGCTGGCCAAGCATTCGGCCGAGAAGATGTCTGTGGCCATGGCAAGTACAATCGGTGTGATGGCAGTGGGTGTGGCAGCAGATCGCAAAGGCCTGGCACTGACAGGAGCGGCGCTGGCTGCTGCGCTGGCCGTTCAAATGCCAAACAGCCGTTCCGCAGAGTCAGAGGCGGATCGTATTGGCATCGAGCTGGCGGCAAAGGCCGGATATGATCCACGGGCGGCGATCACTCTGTGGCAAAAAATGGCCAAAGTCGGCGGCAAAGGCCCCCCCGAATTTCTCAGCACCCATCCGTCTCCGGCAAATCGTGAGAAAAAACTCGCAGATCTCGTTCCCGAGATGATGCCCTATTACAAAGAAAAGGGCAAGCGCCCGGTCTACAAGCTATAGCTGGAGCCATATTTTGCTTTTCAGACTTTATAGTTATATTCAATCAAAAATCAGTGAAAAGTAAACCGCCCCTTACCTAACCTAATTTGAAATGATTCAGTATCCCCCCGGCTTAAAATCGTTTCCGCATCTGGTTTGAGCGTTTCGGTTACCCTTCTTTGTAAAATAATCTTACCCCCACAGATTTGGCTTGATTAGTTGAACCAGGTGAATTAATAGATCCAAAACTCGAAGCCGAATATCCGTTGCAACTTCATATCGGAGGCACACCAGATGGGCGGTCTCTTCAACGATCAAAAACAGGAGTTTGTTAGCGGGCTCAATTTGCTCACTCTAAACGATTACAGTGATGTTCACCTGGCAACATTAAAGGTCCTGGAGAAAACAGGGATTTTTGTTGAGGATCGGCAAGCCCGGGAAGTATTCGGCAGCTGTGGCGCCCGGGTCGATGAAAAAAACAAGATTGTTACCCTGTCTTCCTTCATGGTTGAGGAGGCCATTCAGTCGGCGCCGGCAAAGGTGACGCTTGCCGGTCGCACCCCGGACCGCGACATCCTTCTCGACGGCAGCACCAATGCCTATCTCAACTTCGGCGGCGGCATCAATGTGATCGACCCTTATACCGGCCTGTGTAGACAGTCCACCAAGGCGGACCTTGCTGCCAGTGCCAGACTGTGTGATGCGTTAAAAGAGGTGAGCGTTTATTCACGGGCGGTGTACCCCCTCGATCAGCCCCAGAAAGTCTTGCATCTGCATACCGCCGAAGCCAGTTTGTGCAATACCACCAAACACAGCTTCCACGGACCGGAAAGCAAATGGGAAACGGAAAAAATTATCGACATGGTCACCGAAGCCGTGGGCGGAGCAGAGAACCTGAAAAAGAGAAAACCCATCTCATTCGGATCAGCCGTATCCAGTCCACTCAAAATGACCCGTAAATTTTGTGAGACAACCATGACGGCTTCACGTGCTGGATTTTGCACTTATACCGCATCCATGAC
>Ga0209536_100009200_pt1 | contig 14691 bp, 10 predicted proteins | sample DeeMarSeWOR28_12_FD_187461 | JGI IMG/M metagenome (GOLD analysis project Ga0209536, IMG submission 187461) | Marine sediment microbial communities from White Oak River estuary, North Carolina - WOR-2-8_12 (SPAdes) (version 2) | ecosystem: Environmental > Aquatic > Marine > Intertidal zone >...
GGGCTTCGAGCCGCTCTCTGCTGGTGGTCGCGTATTTGCGCGCGCTCTGGTCACCGGGGTCGACCCCGAGCTGCAGCTCCGCTGCGGTCAGCGCCGCCGCATAGTCCCCGAGGGCGAACCGATCCGCAATCTCTCGATGGATGTCGCCGGCCGGCTCCTCCGCCACTTCGCGCTCGTCCGGCGGATAAGTCACCGGCGGAGCTGGAAGGAGACTGCGTCGACTCCGGTCGAGTACCCAAGCGTCCACCGATGGTCGCAGCGTCGGCCGCATGCTTCGGCCCGACCCGGTGCGGCGGCCCGTCAGGTCGATGCTGCCATCGGGGCCCAGTACTCCCGGACTGTCCGAGTCTTTCGAACCGGGCTTCGTCGTCGTCATGGATCAGGCCGACTTGCCGACGACGCCCTTGAACATGCGCTGCGTTCGACCGAGAGACTCGAGCTCGTCCTCGAGGCCCTCGATGTCGCCCCGCTCGAGCAGAGTCCTCGCTCGGTCGACGACACCTTTGGCCTTGTCGATCGCGTCGCGTCCAAAATCACTGCCGGCGACGACCGACTCGACCTCCGGGAAGAGGCGCTCGATTTCGGCGATGAGCGTCTCCGCCTCTTGCCGAACCTTCTCGGCCGCCTCGTCCTCGCGACGCGTGACCGCGAAGTCCGACGCATCCGTCATCATCTCGTTGATCTCGTCCTCCGTCAGGCCGCTGGTCGCGGTGACGGTGATCGATTGCTCCTTGCCCGTCTCGACGTCCTTGGCGTGCACGCTGACGATACCGTCTGCGTTGATCTCGAAGGTCACTTCGACCTCGACTTGGCCAGCGGGCGCTCGACGAAGCCCGGTGAGAATGAACTCCCCGAGGAGCTCGTTGTCCTCCGCTCGGCGTGATTCGCCCTGAAGCACGAGAATCTTCACCGCAGTTTGATTGTCACGCACCGTCGTGAACGGTTTGCTGCGCGAAGTCGGAACGGTCGTGTTCTGCGGAATGAGCTCTTCGAAGTAGCCGCCGACCACCATGATGCCGAGCGTGTGTGGCGTGACGTCCAGGAGCACCATGTCGAGCTCCGGCGAGTCGTCGACGAGAGCAGCGCCTTGAATCGACGCGCCAAGCCCGACGACCTCGTCGGGGTGAACACCCTTGCAAGGGTCGCGCTCGAAGAACTTCGAGACGCGCTCTTGCACCTTGGGCATGCGGGTCATGCCACCGACCAGGATGATGTCCTCGATTTCGTCCTTGCCGAGACCGGCCTCGCCGAGCGTGAGCTCGCAAATCTGAATCGTTCGATCGACCAGGTCGGCCGTGAGCTCCTCGAGCGTCGCACGGGTGAGCAAGCGCTGAAGATGAAGCGCTTCGTTTCGAACGCTGGAGATGATGAAAGGTAGGTTCACCTCCGTCTCGGTCACGGCGGAAAGCTCGCACTTGGCCTTCTCCGCCGCATCCTTGAGGCGTTGGAGCGCCATGCGGTCCTGGCGAAGGTCGATTCCGTGCTCATGCTGGAATCCCTCGACCAGCCAGTCGATCACGCGCTGATCGAAATCCTCTCCTCCGAGGAAGGTATCACCGGCCGTGCTGATGACCTTGAAGACGCCGGAGCTCGAAATCTCGAGAATCGAGATGTCGAAGGTGCCGCCCCCCAAGTCGAAGACCGCCACGGTGCGATCGATGTTCTTGCCGAAGCCATAAGCGAGCGCAGCCGACGTGGGCTCGTTGATGATGCGAATGACGTCGAGGCCGGCGATGGCGCCTGCATCCTTGGTGGCCTGGCGCTGGTTGTCGTTGAAGTACGCTGGCACGGTCACGACGACCTTGTTGACCTCTTCACCGAGGTAGTCCTCGGCCACCATCTTCATCTCCTGCAGCACCATCGCGCTGATCTCAGGAATCGAGTAGACCTTGTCACGCATCTTGATGCGGCAGTCGCCGTGCGGCCCCTCGACGATGTGGAACGGGGTCGTCTGAATCGCGTTCTTCACCTGCGGGCTGTCCCACTTGCGGCCAATCAGCCGCTTGCAGGCGAACACGGTGTTCTCGGCGTTGGTCACGGCCTGCCGTTTGGCGATGTGGCCCACCAAACGCTTGCCGCCCTCCGTGACGGCCACCATTGAAGGGGTGACCTTGTAGCCCCCTCGATTTGCGATGACCACGGGCGTACCGCTTTCGACGACGGCGACGCACGAATTGAAGGTTCCTAGGTCAATCCCGATGACTCTTTCCATGCCCCACTTCCAGCCGCTCAGATGCGTTAGTCACATCATCCCCCGAGCTGCTTTCTAAGATTTTTCACCATCTCGTGCTTCGGGTCCAGCTTTGCCGCCTCTTCGAGCTCTTTTGCAGCGCTATTTTCCATGCCGGCGTCCAGGTAGATCCGCGCCAAGAGAAGCCGCGTGTCGAGGGCATCAGGCTTCACTTCCAAGCTTCGGAGCGCGTAATCCCGCGCTTTTCTGAGGTCTCCGCCTGCCGCGAGGAGGGCCTTGGCCGCGCGCCGTGGCGCCACCGGGTCGTCGGGAGACGCATCGGCGACTTTCGCCCAGGAGATGCTGGCCGCCGCCCACATATTGTTGTCTTCCTCGTACTTCGCTTGCTCGCGATGGATGTCGAGAAGCTGAACGCGAAGCTGAGAATTGACCCGTTCGTAGTGCGCTTTGAGTGACTGGTCCCTCGCATCGAGGGCAATCGCCATGCGCAGCGCCGTCGCGGCAGCCGCAAGATCCCCCTCGGCCTCTGCAATTCTGGCGTTCTGCAGATGATTTTGTGCCCGGTCGACGCCGCCCGTGAGCGCGGCAGTTTGCTTCAGCGAGCGCGTGAGATCGCGAAGTGCGGTCCTCTTGCCGACGCGTGCGGTGGGCACCGGGATTGAGCGGGCCGGACTCGACGGAGGTGATCGCCTGCTGCGCCCGCGAAGCCGCCGCTCCAACAGCTCTCGCTTGCGCAGCATGCGCTCCTGCTCCGCGCTGCCCGGCGTGACGGACGGCGCCCGCGTCGAAGGCGCCGGCTTCGACGCGCCCGGCTTCGTGGGCACTTCGGTAGGCCGCCACTTGCTTTGTGCGGCTGCCTCCTCGAGAGGCTGTGCCTGACGCTCGGCGACCGGCGTCTTCGCCAGCGCCCTGGCCATCGCTTCGGCCCGCTCCTCGATGCGATCGAGCCTCTGCTCCGCGTTAGACACCGCGATGCTATGCCGCAAGTACCGATCGTAGGCTTCGCGCTTCTTGGGACGGCCAAGCGCGTCGTACGCGTCGGTCATCTTCCGAAAGATCACCTCCATCTGCGTCTTGTAAGGTCCGAGCCGTTTCCCGAAATACGCATCCGGATGAAAGATCTTCGAATGCGCGAAATAGGCCTTTCGAATCTCCGCGCGGTCTGCATCTATGGAGACACCCAGCAGCTCGTAGTAGTTGAGCTTGTCCGCACGATGAAACGTTTCGTGGATGCGTTTCTGCAACGTTTCGTCGATCTGAAGATCTTGGACGACCTCGGTTTCGGGGGGCGCGCTCGACTCCTTTGGGATAATCCACTCGGCCAGGTCGAGCGCGATCAGCCGGGAGATCGACTTCCGCACTTCATCGGTCGAAAGCACGGTGACATCGGCGATGTCCTCCACGTTGAGCACACCGTCGATGCAGGAATACACGAATGCGTCCTGCCCCGAAATCTCGTGGCGCCTCACATCGGCGTCCTCGACCAAACGCGGGATCTGTTCTGTAGGCAGCGACTGCCCAGCTCCCCCCATGCGGGCAGCTTAGCGCGACCTACCCGAGTTCAGCCACTTCGCGAGGCTACGCCAGCAACCACTCCAACAGCGCCTTCTGGGTGTGCAGCCGGTTCTCCGCCTCGTCCCAAACCCGGGACTGGGCACCATCGATGACTGCTGCGCTGACTTCTTCTCCGCGATGCGCCGGCAAACAGTGGAGGAATATCGCATCGCTCGAGGCGCGCTTCATCGCGGCCTCGTCGACCATGAAGGCGGCAAATGCGCGCTCTCGCTCGGCGGCCTCGGCCTCCTGGCCCATGCTCGCCCATACGTCGGTCGTCACGACGGTCGCGCCGTCGAGAGCCTCCTCGGGTCGCTCGACGACCTGAACCCGGGCCCCTTGCCGGCGCGCTTGGAGCACGACCTGCTCATCTGGTTGGTACCCCGGTGGGCAAGCAAGGACGAGCTCGAAACCAGCCACTGCCGCAGACGCGATCCAGGAATGCGCCATGTTGTTGCCGTCGCCAACCCACGCGACCCGGGCGCCGTCGAGCGACGGGCCGAAGCTCTGCCGCATCGTCATCATGTCAGCGAGCAACTGCACCGGGTGGAACCTGTCGGAGAGACCGTTGACGACCGGAATCGAAGCAGCCCGGGCGAGCGCCTCGAGACGGTCGTGACCGAACGTCCGATAGACGGCGCAGTGCACGTATCGACTCAACATGCGCGCGGTATCCTCGATGGGCTCGCCGCGGCCGAGCTGCGTGTCCTTCGAGATGAGCGTTACGGGCTGCGCGCCCAGCTCGTGGATGCCGACCTCGAAGGACAACCGCGTTCGCGTGGACGCCTTCTCGAACACCACGGCAACCGACTTGCCCGCGAGCGGCCGAGGATGGGCGGGCGTGCCTCGAAGCGCCTTGAGCTCGGCTGCGCGATCGAGCACGCCGAACAGCTCCTCTCGACTGAGATCCGAAATGGTCAGGAAGTGGCGCGTCATGGCTTACGCGGCGCCTCCGCTACTACCCGTTCGAGAATCGCCAGACCTTCGTCGAGCTCCTCCCGAGTCACGTTCAGCGAGGGCGAGATCCGGATGACGTTTCCGCCCGCGAGCGTGAGCAGGAGACCCGCTGCGTGAATCGCTGCGATCGTGGCACCGGGATCGATGTCATCGGCCAACACGAGGCCCTGGAGCAAGCCCATGCCCCGCGTGCCCGCTGTCGTCGGGAGGCGAGAGTCGATCTCCTCGAGCCGCCCGGCGAGGTATTCACCTTGGGTGCGGGCATTCTCGACGAGCCCTTCTTCATCGATGATGTGAAGCACTGCGAGCCCCGCCGCACAGGCGAGCGGATTTCCGCCGAAAGTGCTCGCATGGCTGCCGGGCGGAAGACCGCCCGCGAAGCGCTCGACGACGGCCATCGCCCCGAGCGGAAACCCGCCACCGATGCCCTTGGCCAACGAGCAAGCGTCCGGCACGACCCCGTAGTGCTCCTGCGCGAGAAACGTTCCGGTGCGACCGTAGCCCGTCTGGATCTCGTCGAACAACAGCAGCGCGCCCCGATCGTCGCAGATTCGCCTTGCACCTTCCACGAACTCGGGCGTGGCAACGATGATCCCGCCTTCGGCTTGCACCGGCTCGAAGATCACCGCCGCGGTCTCGTCCGTGACGGCACGATCGAGCGCCGAAAGGTCGTTGAAGTCGATGAAACGGACGCCCTCGATCAAAGGCGCCATACCTTTCTGGTACTTCGTCTGCCCCGTCAACGAGAGGGAGCCCATCGTGCGGCCGTGGAAGCTGTTACGCGTGGACACGAAGCCGGTGCGGTTGGTCTCCCCCCGATCGTAGTGGTACCGGCGGGCCAGCTTCATGAGCGCTTCATTGGCCTCGGAGCCGCTATTGCAGAAGAAGACCCTGTCGAATGGCGTCCGCGCGCAGATCGCATCCGCCAGCTCGATGGCTCTGTCGTTGTAGAAGACGTTCGACACGTGCATGAGCCGCGCCGCCTGCTCGCCGATCGCGGCGGCCAGGGTTGGATGGCTGTGTCCCACGGAAAGGACGGAAATCCCGCCCGAGAGGTCCAAGTACTCGCGCCCTGCCGCATCGGTCACGCGGCGGCCACGGCCGTGCGTCAACACGAATGGCGCGGGTGCGTAGTTGCCGAGCTGAACCTCTTTCGCGGTGCGAAGCATGTCATCTTGCCTGGTCATGATGTGCTCTCGGGGAAGCCCGGGACATACCACCATTGCCAGGAAGCGTCGACCCAGGAGCGGCCGACTCAGCGCGTGATCTCGGTGCCGATGCCTTCGTTCGTGAAGATTTCGAGCAGCACGGCGTGGCGCACCCGTCCGTCGATGATGTGAGCCTTGCGCACACCGCCGGCGAGCGCCTCGAGAGCACAGTCGACCTTCGGGATCATGCCACCCTCGATGACGCCGTCGTCCTTGAGCTGTGCGATCTCCGATGCGCTCAGCGAGCTCGCCACACGACCATCTTCGCCACGTACACCTTCGATGTCGGTCAACAACACGAATTTGCGCGCGGGCAGCGCCTCGGCGACTTTGCCCGCGACGGTGTCGGCATTGACGTTCAACGACTTCCCCTCGGCATCGACCGCAATGGGTGCGACGACCGGAATGAAGCCGTCGTGAACCAAACGCCGCAAGATGTCCGGGTTCACCTGCGTGACTTCGCCGACGCGGCCGGGGTCCACCCAGTTGCCGCTCTTGGTCTTCATCCTGTCGACCTTCTTTGCCCGGATGAAGCCGTCGTCCTTGCCCGTGAGCCCGATGGCGCGCCCCCCATGGCCTGCGATCAACGAGACGATCTCCTGATTGAGCTTCCCGCCGAGCACCATCTCCACGACCTCCATGGTGTGCTGATCGGTGACGCGTAACCCGTCGAGTCGTTCGGAAACTACACCCAAGGATTTGAGCGTCTCGTCGATTTGCGGCCCGCCTCCGTGGACGACGACCGGGTGGAGGCCCACGTACTTCATCAGGACGACGTCGCGCGCGAAGCTGTCGCGAAGCTGAGAATCCACCATCGCGTTCCCGCCATACTTGATGACGAAGATGTCTCCATGGAACTCCCGAATGTAGGGAAGCGCCTCTTGGAGGATCTTGGCCTTCTCGATCAGGTCATCCACGGAGAGCCCTATAGCACAAACGTGCCTCCCCGCGCGCCCGCTACAAGATGTACTTCGCCAGATCTTCGTCGGCGAGAATCGGATCCAGCGTGGACTTCACGTAGTCCACGTCGACGACGAACTTCGAATGCGCGCGCTCCGAGGCGTCGTACGAGAGCTCCTCGAGAAGCGCCTCCATGATCGTGTAGAGCCTTCGCGCGCCGATGTTCTCGGAGCGCCGATTGGCCTCCTCGGCGTACCCGGCGAGCTCTTGGATGGCGTCGGACTCGAACACCACCTCGATGCCCTCGGTCGCCATCAGCGCTTGGTACTGCTTCGTCAACGCGTTCTTGGGCTCCGTGAGGATCCGAATGAAGTCGCCCTTTTCGAGCGAGTCCAGCTCGACGCGGATGGGGAAGCGGCCCTGAAGCTCGGGGATCAAGTCGGCGACCTTGGACACGTGGAAGGCACCGGCCGCGATGAAGAGAATGTGGTCGGTCTTCACCGAGCCGTACTTCGTGCTGACCGTCGAGCCCTCGACGATGGGCAGCAGATCCCGTTGCACGCCCTCGCGCGACACGTCGGGGCCACCGACACGGCGGTCGGACCCGACCTTGTCAATCTCATCGAGGAAGACGATACCAGCCTGCTCGGTGCGCTGTACGGCGTCGCGCTGAACCTTGTCGTGATCGATGAGCTTCTGCGCCTCCTGTTGTCGCAGCACCTCGAGGGCGTCGGGAACCTTGAGCCGTCGCCGCTTGGTTCGCCCTTTGAAGCCCGGCATTTGGGACATCATGTCCTGGAGATTCACTTCCTCCGTGCCCCCGGCGCCGAAGATCGTCATGAAGGGATTCTGCGTGTCCGTGACGTCGAGCTCGACCTCCACCTCGTCGAGCTCGCCATTACGGAGCTTCTGACGCATGTCGTTGATCTCGCTATCGGAGTAGAACGGCTGCGGTTGTTGCTGCTGAGGCGTGATCTGAAAGCTGAGCGGCCCGAACTGGTGTGTCTGTGGCTTTGCCTCGGGTGGAGGCTGCACGGGGGGGCGCTGGGCCGCGAGGATCATCTTGGACAGACGTTCCTCCGCCGCGTCTTGCGCGCGAGTCTGCACGCCCTCGAGGGCTTCCTTTTCGCAGATTTGAATCGCGTTCTCGACGAGATCGCGAATCATCGACTCGACGTCCCGCCCGACGTAGCCGACTTCGGTGAACTTCGAGGCCTCTACCTTCACGAACGGAGCCCGCGCGAGCTTTGCGAGCCTTCGCGCAATCTCCGTCTTACCGACGCCGGTCGGCCCGATCATGATGATGTTGCGAGGAGCGATCTCGTCACGAAGATCGCCCGCGACTTGCTGGCGGCGCCACCGATTGCGGAGTGCGATTGCCACCGCACGCTTCGCCTTGTGCTGACCGATGATGTACCGGTCGAGCTCGCCAACCGTTTCCCGCGGGGTGAAGTTCGTCATTCGCCCATCTCCTCGACGACGATTTCCTGATTCGTGTAGACGCAAATCTCGCCGGCGATCTCGAGCGCACGGCGGGCGATGTCAGCCGCCGACAAGTCGCTGTTGCGTATGAGCGCGCGCGCTGCCGCCAACGCGTACGAGCCACCAGACCCAATGGCGATGACACCTTCGTCAGGCTCGATCACGTCACCGGTGCCGCTGATGAGCAAGGTGGTATTGGCATCCATCACGATCAGCATCGCCTCGAGGCGTCGCAGATACCGGTCGGTTCGCCAATCCTTGGCCAGCTCGACGGCCGCACGCTGAAGGCTCCCGCGATACTCCTTGAGCTTGGCCTCGAAGCGGTCCAGCAACGTAAATGCATCGGCGGTGGCGCCGGCAAAGCCCGCTACGACCTTACCCTCCGCAATCCGGCGGACCTTGCGAGCCTGGCCCTTCATCACGGTCTGACCCAGCGAAACTTGGCCGTCGCCAGCCATGGCGGCTTTGCCGTCACGGCGTACGGCAACGATGGTCGTGGAACGAAAAACAGGCGGATCGGCGTGGTTCATCTGGGCCGAAGGAACGTAAGTCGGCGTTCTAGCCTGTCAACTGCCATCCGCTTCGTCCCGGGCCAGCGGGTGCGCCCGGTCGTAGACCTCCATCAAGCGGTCGACACTCACGTGCGTATACTTCTGTGTCGTCGACAAGCTCGAATGGCCGAGGAGCTCTTGAATCGAGCGAAGATCGGCGCCCGCATCGAGTAAGTGGGTCGCGCAGCTGTGCCGCATCGCATGGGGATGAAGGTCCCCTCGGCCGGCGCCGAGCGTTCCATGGCGGCGAACGATGTTTTGGACCTGCCGAATGCTCAATCGACGGCCGCTTCGCGCAAGCCAGAGCGCGTCCTGATCGCCCTGCTTGGCTTTGGCCTGAAGCCCTCGGCGCTCGGGCAGATAGGCCTGGACCGCCTCGAGCGCAGCCTGGCCGAGAGGCACGATGCGCTCTTTGCCGCCCTTGCCGAGCACGCGAACCGACCGTTCGGTGAAGTCGAAGTCTCCGATGTTCATCGATGCGAGCTCACCGACGCGGACACCCGTTCCGTAGAGCATCTCGAGCAGCGCGCGATCGCGCGCCTTCAGCGGCTTGGCGCGCTCGCTCTCTTTGGGTGGCGCCTCCATCACGCGGAACGCTTGATCCACGGTGAGAAAACGCGGGAGACCCTTCGGCACCTTGGGCGTGCGAAGTGACGATGCAGGATTGTGGTCGATGATGCGACGCTTGAGCAGGAACTTGAAGAAGGAACGAACGGCGCTCACCTTCTTCTTCATCGTGCTCGCCTGATCCGAGCGAAAGAGGCTCGACAGAAACCCGCGGAGCGCGACGATGTCGAGCTCCCGCGCATCTTCAGGCAACCCCTCTCCGCGCACCCAGTCGCGGAAGCTTCGAAGGTCGCGAACGTAGGTCTCGACGGTACGCGGAGAGCTCCTCCGCTCATCCGCGAGGTACTGAGCGAAGGCGTCGATCTGCTCGTCGAGCGGCCCCGATGCGCGCATCGTTCGATGCTACCACGTCGGTGAGCCACGACTCGATATCCTGCAGGGCCCGCTCGAACTGCGCGTCGCGGCGAAGGCGCTTCCGCATCCGACGCCCCTCGATCGAGGGAACCATGCTCCACATCACGTTCGAGGGCTGGAAATCCTCGTTTGGCTCTCTCAGGTGCCCGATCATGCCTCCGAGCATCGTCGTGCGGGGCGGAAACGACAAAGGCAACCCCCGAAGCTCGTGGGCGAGCTTGATCCCGACGAGCATCCCGCACGCCGCGCTCTCGACGTACCCTTCGACCCCGCAAATCTGCCCCGCGAGATACACACCGGGACGCGCTGCCAGCGCCAAGTCGTCGTCGAGCACCTTCGGCGAATTGACGAAGGTGTTTCGGTGCACGCTGCCGAGGCGCTCGAACTCGGCATTCTCCAAACCGGGAATCATGCGGAAGACCCGCTTCTGCTCGGGCCATTTCATTCGGGTCTGAAAGCCCACCATGTTGAAGGCCGTGCCAGCCTCGTCTTCCTGCCGAAGCTGGACGACCGCATGCGGCCAGCGCCCCGTGCGCGGATCGGTGAGCCCCACCGGCTTCATGCAGCCAAACGAAAGTGTCTTTGGACCGCGAGCCGCCATCACCTCGATGGGAAGGCACCCCTCGAAGTAGCGGGCGTTTTCGAACTCGCGCGGGGCCACCTTCTCGGCATCGAGGAGCGCCTGCACGAAGGCTTCGTATTCACCCTCGTCGAGTGGGCAGTTCACGTACGCCGCGTCGCCGCCCTTGTCGTAGCGGGAGGCGCGAAACGCTCGACTGAAATCGATCGAATCCGCCGCCACGATGGGCGCGATGGCGTCGTAGTAGGCCAGGTGCTCGGCACCGACCGCGTCGGCCAGATCCGCGGCGAGGCCCCCAGCCGTGAGCGGCCCCGTGGCGATGACCACGGGCCGGTCGTCAGGAATGCGCTCGACCACTTCATTAACCACTTCGATGAGTGGGTGGGCCTCGATGCGCTCGGTGATCTCCAGGCTGAACTGCTCGCGATCCACTGCGAAGGCACCGCCGGCAGGCACCCGATGCGCCTCCCCGACCTCCATCACCAGCGAGCCAGTGCGGCGCATCTCCTCTTTGAGTTGGCCGACCGCATTGTGTAGGGCGGCTCCCCGAAACGAGTTGGAGCACACGAGCTCCGCCATGTGATCGGAATGCTGGGCGGGCGTCCGAGAGCCGGGCTTTTGTTCGACGAGGCGGACGGACAGGCCGCGCTCGGCCAGCTGCCACGCACATTCGGTGCCGGCGAGACCCGCGCCAATGATGACGACATCTGTCACGGCGATACTCTAGCCCGCCGCGGAGCCCGCCGCCGGCCGCATCTGCTGAGACTCTTCTTCGTCACGCAAGTCGTCTGGATCATACGCGCGCTCGAAGTCGCAGGTCTCGTTGACGCATTCGAGCTTCGGGTTCTTCTTGCCACCCTTCGGAACGAGGAAATCCGTACCGCACTTCGGGCAGGCCTGACCGACAGGCTTCTGCCAGATACGGAAATCACAAGGCTCGTCGGAGCGGTAGTTCGTGCAGCCGTAGAACGGACGGCCGCGGCCCTTCGACTTGATCGACTTGATCGCAATGATGTCGCCCGTCTTGCACTTCGGGCACTTGTACCCGAGAGGTACGGGTCGGGTGTGTTTGCACTCGGGGTAGCGCGAGCAACCCAGGAACCAGCCATTGCGGCCCCAGCGCTTGGTCATCTTGGCCCCGCACTCGTGGCAATCGTACTCGGTAAGCTCGGGCTCCTTCGGCTCTTCGATCTCGCCGTCTGGGCCGATGTTGAGCGTGTAGCGGCACTCTGGATACTTCGTACAACCGATGAATGGCCCGTTGCGCCCCCAGCGCTTCACGAGTGGATCACCGGACTCGGGGCAGTTCTCGCCAATTTCGACCGGGTCGGGCCACCACTTGCCCTTCTGCTCGCTGGCATGCGCGATCTGCGCTTGAAGCCGCTCGTGAAACGGCTGCAAAACGTCGAGACGCTTGGCGCGCGCCTCCGCGACGGCGTCGAGGTCATCCTCGAGCTTGCGCGTGAAACCGATGTCGGCCAGGTCGAAGTTGTCTGCGACCAGCTTGTCGATGACCAGCGTCCCGAGCGGCGTCGGCACGAGCTTGTTGCCATCCTTTTCGACGTACGCGCGCTGCTCGACTTTGCTGATGATCTCCGCGTACGTGCTGGGCCTACCGATGCCCTCTTCCTCGAGCTTCTTCACCAGCGTCGCTTCGGTGAAGAGCGGAGGCGGCTCGGTCTGTTTGTGGTGCATCTCCGCACCGGGCGGAATCACCAGATGTAGCGTTTCGCCCTCCGCGAGCTCCGGCAGCGAGTCGTCCTCGGTTCCATCCGACGGACTCGGCTCTTCGCCTGCTAGCTCGGCTGGCGCTGCGCCATATACCGCCCGCCAGCCGGGGACTTTCAGCACACTGCCGCTGGCGCGCAGACCGTAGGTTCGCTTGCCAGCGGTCGCCTCGATATCGACACCCGTCTGATCGAAAACGGCGGGGATCATCTGCGAGGCGATGAATCGATCCCAAATGAGCTTATAGAGCTTTCTCTGCGGGTCTTTGAGGTACTTGCTGACCTCCTCGGGCGGGAGGTCGAGACGCGTAGGACGAATCGCTTCGTGCGCATCCTGCACGTTCTGCTTCTTGCTCTTGAAGAGGTTCGGCTTCTCGGGCACGAGCTCCTTGCCGAACTTCTTGGCGATGTAGCTTCGCGCTTCGTTCACGGCATCGGGCGAGAGTCGAACGCTGTCCGTACGCATGTAGGTGATGAGACCGACGGTTTCGGCGTTCTTGCCACGACCGAGCGTGATGCCCTCATAGAGCTGCTGTGCGATGCGCATCGTGCGCTTGGGAGGCATGCTGAGCCGGTTGGCGGCGTCCTGCTGGAGCTTCGAGGTGGTGTACGGCGCAGGCGCTTTGCGCGAAGCCTTGCGCTTGGTGATCGCGTGTACGCGGTAATCGGCGACCTTGAGGTCCCCGACGAAGCCTGCCGCATCTTTCTCGTTGAGCGCAGCCAAGCGCGAGCCCACTTTGTCGAGCTTCTTGCCGTCGACGCTCTGGAGCGCCGCCATGAACGAATGAGGCTTCTCGCCCTTGAGCCGGGCGTCGACCAACCAATAGTCGGTCGGCACGAACGCATCCCGCTCGTGCTGGCGTTCAACGATGATACGCAGCGCCGGGGTCTGAACGCGCCCGGCGGAAAGCCCGAACGCCAGCTTCTTCCAGAGCAGACTCGACAGCGGATACCCGCCAATCCGGTCGAGCACACGGCGAGTGCGCTGGGCTTCGTAGAGGTTCGCATCGAGGTCGCGCGGATGCTCGAGGCCCTCTTTCACACCGCGCTTCGTGATCTCCTCGAAGAGGACGCGCTTGATCTCGGCATCCTCGTTGGCCTTCGCCGCGACCTCCATCAGGTGATACGCGATGGCCTCGCCCTCGCGATCCGGGTCGGTGGCGAGCAAGATCTTGTCGGCCTTCTTGGCAGCGGCGCGGATCGCTTTGACGACCTCCGGCTTGCCCTTCTCTTCCAGCAGCTCGTAGGTTTCCTGGAAGCCATTGTCGATGTCGACCCCGCCGCGCTTCGGGAGGTCTTTGATGTGCCCCTTGGACGCAAGCACCTCGTAGCCGGCGCCGACGTACTTCTTGATCGTCTTCGCCTTTGCAGGGGACTCCACGATGAGGAGGGTCTTGGCCATCGAATTCTCTCTAGTAAGGCTTCCCGCCGGCTCGGCAACTTTGGTATCGGCCCCCCGGCCTCTCCTCGATCAAGCCCAGAACGAGCAGCCGGAGAATAGAGTGCTGCACCTGGAACGCCGGAATTCCGGTGCGCTGGCAGAGCTCGTCCGGATGACGCGCTCTGCCTTCGAGGCCCGCGAGGATCGTTTGCTCTGGTTCGTTCAAGCTTTTGAAATCACTGACTTCCTGGGCCCTCTGCGAGCTCGCATGCTCCCGCTGGCCCCCGGGCGGCGGGGACTCGGATAGGACATCGGCGGGGCGAACGCAAACCTGCGCGCCCCCAAGAAGGAGCCTGAGGTTGCCCGCACCCCGCGGATCCCAGGGCGAAGCGGGCAGCGCAAAAACAGGACGGCCGAGGCCGCGGGCGGCCCGTGCGGTCGATAGCGCGCCCGAGCGCGCCGGCGCCTGAACGACTACCGTCGATCCGCCGAGCGCCGCGATCAGGCGATTTCGCGTCAAGAACCGCCCCCGCTGGGGGTCCGTGCCGTCGTCGGCTTCCGTGAGCAGGCAGCCCGCCTCGGCCACCCGCGCAAACAAGTCGTGATTGGCGCGCGGATAGGGCGCATCGAGCCCCGTCGGCAGCACCGCGACCGTGCGCCCTCCCCCATCGACCGCCCCTTCATGCGCGGCTCGGTCCACGCCCACTGCGCCGCCGGAAACGACGACGACCCCCTGGAGGGCCGCGTGGCGCCCGAGGTCGTACGCGAACTCGAGCGCCTCGTCATCCGCACGACGAGTGCCAACGATGGAGATCGCGCGCTCCAGATCGGGCAGCGCGCCGACGATGCGGAACAGGCAGGGTGCATCGGAGAGGTCGCAAAGGCGCCGCGGATAGTCGGGGCACAACGCGCTCACGGGACGCGCCCGTGCCGGGAGATCATCGAGCACACGGACGTATCGGCCAACGAGCGCGACCGTTGCCGCAACGCCGACGTACACCGGGTCGCGGAAAAACACGACGCGGGCGTCCGTCGGACGGGCGGCCTGCAGATGCGGCCCCGTAAGACTGACCGGGTCGGGCCGCGCAAGCCGCCCTCGGACGGCGCGCCAAGCGGTCTGGCTGCCGTCTTGCGCTTGGCACTTCGTACGCCGCCTCCAACCCACGACGCGTTTTTCCG
>Ga0209536_100009201_pt1 | contig 14690 bp, 10 predicted proteins | sample DeeMarSeWOR28_12_FD_187461 | JGI IMG/M metagenome (GOLD analysis project Ga0209536, IMG submission 187461) | Marine sediment microbial communities from White Oak River estuary, North Carolina - WOR-2-8_12 (SPAdes) (version 2) | ecosystem: Environmental > Aquatic > Marine > Intertidal zone >...
TAAAAAAGTCAATTTTTCCATCTTTTTCATAAATTATTTCACTATACTTTGGATATAAAGCATTTTGAACTTGATAGGATTTTATATCAAAAGAAACATCAAAAAAGACATCACCTTCAGGCATTTCAAAATTCATATGTTTATAATTAACTGGAGTAAGAAATGGATTTAAAATAATAAATTTTTTATCAACAGGATTATCTAAAAAACGAAATGCATTAAATCTTGCAGGCAATATAGGATTTTTTAAATTACCATATTGAATAATAAAAATATAACTACGGTTTTTACCAAGTTCAAATAAACAATTACCGTTTAAATCAGTATAATTCCAAATACAATAAATTGGTCCATCTACAGAATCAGGTATTTTACTAATTTTATCGTTTATTTTCTCATACAAAGTTTTAATAATTTTTATTTTAAGAGCATTAGGGATACTATCCCATATCTTTTGAGTTAGCTCAAAAAACTTGTTTTTTATAAAAGTTATGTCCTTAGGTCCCCAAACCATAACAACAACTCTTGCTCCATCAACAGGATTCAAACGCCGATCAAGTACATTAAAATCAACAGAAACTCTATCCTCGGAATGAATATAGGTTGATGTTACCTCATAAACAGAGCCCTCGCCATTTTTTGCATACAAAGCAGACATATCTTTTCCCCAACCATATGCATAAACATCAGGTTCGTCAACTGCACCTCCACCATCAGCCCACCAGTTATCATTTTCATGCCATCCTCGCTCAAAAAACTCACGCCAAACATGATCCTCACCCGTATTAAAAACACCAACAGATGGAATTAAAGCAGTTCTTTGTGCAGCAACAGCAATAATTTGTAGTTCCCCGCACCAACCGTTATGCTCATGAGCAATAATATTTACCTGAGACGGTCTGTCACCATATGCTTGTTGATTGACAGTTTTACCAACCCAATAACTAATTACCTCAATAGCAGTAGGATGATTAGTCATACTCCAATTCCAAGTGCGAGCATTTCCTTGAAAATAAGATTCACAATCCCAAAGATAAAAAATATTTGATAATTTCTCCTTAAGAAGAGGATAACCAATGTCGTTATGATTAAAAAGATAATTTCTCCAAAACTCACCATAAATATACTCAGCTTTTTCACCAGTTAGCTGAGGATGAACCACATACCAATAATAAATCTCAGGTGGAAACTCCAATTCTTTTACAGTCCCATTTTCAATAACTCTATATTTAATTGTAGAATAATAATTACCAAATCCATCATCATAATCTACAATATCAGCATACTTAATCATCTCATCAATCTCATAAAGAGACAAAACATTATCCAAAATAATTTCTGAACTAGGTAAATTTCCAAAAGAAGAACAGGCTATACAAAAAGCAATTTCATCAACGTATTTTATATCAGCATCAAGTATTAAATCAGCATAAGTATCATTATTAATTGTTTGAAATTTTAAAGTAAGTCTTCTTTGTATCCATTTTGGAGATTTAGCAATAGCATAAACAATTTTTTCAGATAAACCTGATGAAAAAGAAGGAATGTTTTTCCCATCTAATGTTAAATTATTTATTGAAAATTTAATAAAGTAATCAGTACTTGCTGGAATATCTATTTCTCTTGATATTCTTCCAATAATTTTTTTATTTTCACCTTCAGTAATATCTAAAGAAAAAACAGAATAAGATAGAGATGGAATTATAATAAAAATTGACAATAATATTACAATTAATTCTCTTATAATTAATATTAACTTTTTATTGTAATTAATTTTTATAACCCCCATATTAATTAATTTAATAATTATTATCTAAAAGGTATATAATAAATCTATTGAACTAAAATTTAATCCACTATATTTTATTAATGTATGCCGTCTAATTTTTTTTAATTAATAATAAGTAAATTTAATGAAAAAACAAAATTTAGATATATTATTCTAAAACCAATAAAAAAAATTAATCTAAAAAATATAAAACTATATTTTTTATTAAATATCTTACAGACAATAAAAATATTTGCGTTTCTGAATAAAATTGAACATAATCAATATTAAATTAGTTTATTTATTATTTTGTTCAATTCTTTCAAAAAAGATTTTTTTTATTCAATAATTTATTGAAATATTAAAGATAATAAATTAAAATGTATAATTGGAAAATAAAAAATATAAAAAAAATGTTAGTCAAAATTATAAAAATTTAATTTATTAATTTAAAAGGTAGTGAAATAAATGATGCAATCAAAAAACATATATATAATTAAAGCAACGGATTCTGAAGTTGAGCGCTTTTTTAAAGCAATGGAAATTCTTTGTAATATCAAAGATCTTAAAATTCAAAAAGTAGAGTATAAAGAATGTGATATACTCTCTGCTCTTTCAAGTGATCAAAAAAAAATTATTAATTATGCTTCAAAGTATGGATATTACGATTATCCAAGAAAAATAACAAGTGAAGAATTGGCTGAAAAAATTGGAATTAATAAAAATATTATTCTACAGATTCTACGTAAAGCAGAAAAAAGTATAATTACAAAGGCTCTTAATGGAAAATAGTTAAAAAATATATAAATAATTACTCTTAAAAAATCAAATACTATTAAGATTAAATTTATAAATACTCCTTTAAATGTAATATATCAATAAAAAGTAGTCATTCTATACGAAAATGGGAGTTTGAGATATGAAAATTAATAATGAATTCAAGGGTTTGGTTTTAATACTGATATTTATTTTATTTTTTTCAAATCTATCCGGTTGTATTAATAAAGAAAATAAAAAAAATAATCCTGGTAGAGACTCTTTAATTATAGGTATTTCAGATAACGTCCATGGTTTCCAACCGTGGTTAGATAGTTATGATGTTAATACAATGAACATAAATATGAACATTTTTAATAGTTTAGTAGAATTTGATCATATATTTAGAACAAAACCAAAACTAGCAACTTCTTGGAATAACCCAGATAATCTAACTTGGAGATTTTATCTAAGAGAGAATGTTAAATTCCATAATGGATATTCTTTTACATCTGCGGATGTGAAATATACAATTGATTTAATAAAAGAAAATAAAACACATGTTTTAAGAGATTTATTATCAACGGTAAAAGAAGTAAAGGTAATAGATGATTATACAGTGGATATTATAACCTATGAACCTTGCCCAATTCTTTTAAATAAATTGGTTGACATCCCAATTGTTTCTAAAAAATATCAAAGAGAAACCACAAAGATTTGGCCTATTGGAACAGGTGCTTATAAACTAGTGGAAAATGTAAAAGATGATTATATTAAACTCGAGAGGTTCGATGATTATTGGGATCAACCTTTGAGCGTAAAAGAAGTCATCTTTAAAATAATTAAAGATGAGGAAGAAATGAAAAATGCAACAATTTCAGGTGAGATTGATATTGCTAGTCACATTCTTCCAATGTATTTTTATGAAGTTTCAAATTGTTCTAAAATTACAATGGAACTTTGTACTCAACCAACTGTTATGTACTTAAGTTTTGATTTTAGAGAATATAACAGCTCAGGTTTTAAGGATAAAAAAAATCCTTTATCAGACGTTAGAGTAAGAAAGGCAATTTTTCAATCAATAAATATAAGCTATATTATAGACAATGCTTTAAATGGCTCTGAATTTGCTGAACCTGCAACACAGTTTGTTTCGCCATTGATTTTTGGATACAACTCAACTATTGAAAGACCCTCTTATGATCCTGAAAATGCAAAAAAGTTAATGAAAGAAGCAGGTTACGAAAACGGATTTGAATTACAATTAGATTTGGTAGATGGTTATTATACCCAAAAGAAAATTTGTGAAATAGTACAAGATCAACTTTCTGATATTATAGATGTGAAACTTAATTTTTTATCAATTGAGGATCATTACATGATGATGGTTGACAGAAATACTTCTTTTTATTATTGTGGTTGGCTTACAGGAACAGGTGATGGTAGTGAGGTATTTGATTATATATTGAGATCAGTTGATCAAGAAAAAGGAATTGGCACCTACAATATAGGTTATTATTCTAATGCTACAGTGGATAGTATTGGTGAAGAAATATCTCGTATTTTAGATCCTGAAGATAGACTTTTATTGATGCAAGACGGTTTTAGTATCGCAATGCATGATGTAGCTTGGATTCCTCTGTATATTCCTACATGCGCAATTGCTATGGCAGACTATATTGCTTGGTCTCCAAGACCGGATTCAATGGTAAGAGTAGAAGAAATATCTTTTAAAAATTAAAGGAGTTACATTAAATTGTCAGATGATATAAAAAAATTCTATAATCTAAAATTAAAAATTATATTACCTGTTTTTTTCATATTAATAATTATATTTTTAACTAGTTCATTAATAATAATTGATCGTGAATATAATTCAGCAAGAGATACCCTAATAAATAGTGCTGAGTCATATTCTAGTTTATCAGCTATTGCCTTGATTAATAATTATGAACAATATTATGAATCTGGTTTTTATCAATTTTTAAATATTGTAGATGACCATATGAAACTAAATAGAAATATAAATCAAATAGAAATTTTAAACTTAAATGGTAAAATTTTATTTGACACAACCGAATTAATTGAAAAAACAAAATATGACGAAATTACATATGGAGAAAGATATCTGCAAGATGAAGATATAATAAAAAGAATTATTTCATCAAATCCATCAAACAAGTTTTTAGAAAATAACCAATATATAGAAATTATCCAACCATATATTAATGAATGGGGCAGACACGATTACTCCATTAGATACATTTTTTCACTTTCTAGTTTAGAAGAAATGAAACAGGAGATGATTTTTACTATTTTTATTTCTTCAGGAGTTTTTATAGTTATTTCATTTTTACTGATTTTTTTTATTTTTAATCGTTTTATCACAGCACCTATTGATAAATTAATAAAGGGGATTAGATCAATAGGTAAAGGAAATTTAGGAGATGAAGTGAAAGTAAATTCACAAGATGAGCTTGGTGAACTTGCATCTGCATTTAATAAAATGAGGATTGATTTAAAAAAAACACAAGATAGTTTAAAAGAGTATAGTGAAAATCTTGAAATGCTTGTAACAAAAAGGACCGAGGAATTAGAAGATAAAACAGCAAATCTTGAAAAAATAAATAGAGATTTAATTCAAGCAAGAAAAGAACTTGATGCTCTAAATAAGAATTTAGAAAAAAGAATTAAAGAAAGAACCAATGAAGTAGAGCAACTTTTAAAACAAAAAGACGAATTTATAAATCAATTAAGTCATGATTTAAAAAGTCCACTAAATCCTCTAACAATTCTTCTTCCAATTCTTGAAAAACAAGAAACTGATCCTAAAAAAATGGAAATTTTTCAGGTTTTGAAAAGAAATGTAGATTATATGAGAAATATTGCAATTAAAACTCTTGAACTTGCTAAACTAAATTCCCCAAAAACAAAATTTTCTCTTGAAAAAATTGATTTAAGAGATGAAATACAAAGAATTATTCTGAATAAAAAAAGTTTATTTGAAAGTAAAAATTTAGACATAAAAAATAATGTATTGGAAAAAATATTTGTAAAGGCTGATAAATTGAGATTAGAAGAATTATTCTCAAATCTGCTTGAAAATTCTGTAAAATATTCAAATGAAAAAGGTTTAATAATTTTGGATGCAAATAAAGATAAAGATTTTATAAAAATATCAATAAAGGATAACGGTATAGGGATGACAAAAAAGCAATTGAATCATGCATTTGAAGAGTTTTACAAAGCAGATTCATCACGTCATGATTTTGAAAGTAGTGGATTGGGACTATCCATTTGTAAAAAAATTGTTGAAAGGCATAATGGAAAAATATGGATGGAAAGTGCGGGTTTGGGAAAAGGAATATCTGTATTTTTTACATTACCTTTGTATTTAAATGAAGAATTTGAAAAATAATTCAAAAAATAATATTAAAGACTAAACTAATATGTAAAATGAAGGTTTGAAACAAATGAAAAAAATAATGTTGGTAGATGATGAAAAAGATCAAATCTTTTGTATTAAAACTGGTTTTGATCAGGAATATCCAAATGAATATGAGATAATTGGTGTTGGAAGTGGAAAAAAGTGTATTGAAATGTTGGAAAATGATGTAAAACCTGATCTTATTTTGCTTGATATTATGATGCCTGAAATGGATGGCTGGGAGGTTTTTGATAAGATAAAAGCTAATCAGTCATGGAGAAAAATTCCAATTATTTTTTTAACAGCACGCTCAGATGGACTTGCTAAGAGCGCAGGGTCTATGATAGCTGATGACTATATTGAAAAGCCTATTGACATAAAAGAGTTAAAGACAAGAATTGATAATGCCTTAAAAAAAAGCTAAAAAAATAATTTTTATTTTTGTTCCGGTAAAAAATTTGTTTTATGAATTTTTGTTACATATAGATAATCATAGTTTGTAATATCATCTGGAAACTTATTTCTTAAATCATCCATAACTCCATGGAAATGTTCAAAATTTAAGGTAAATATTGATAACTCTAAATCATAACCGCCTACTGCTTTATGGATCTCCCAAATAAAAGGAATGTTACTTAAGTATCGTATTATGTCCTTTTTTTTATCATAGTTTCTAAGTGATAAATTTACATTAAAAGGTTTAAAACCAAGTTTATTTGTATTTATATTAATTGAATATCTTTGGATTATACCTGTGTTTATTAATCTGTTAATACGATTTATTATAGTTGTGGATGTTACATTTATTTCTTTTGCAATATCTATACTGGGTGTTCTGGAATTTTTAGCTAGCAGAAATAGAATTTTATAATCAGTGTCATCAATATCTACTGTTTGACTTGTGTATCTATATTCATATGCTTTTTCATCAGAATGAGGTAGTTCAGTAAATAATGTAGCATGTTTATATCCAAATTTTTCATATAATTGTGAAAAAACAATTTCTTTTAAATAATATCTATAAAGCTTTAATGTTTCTTCATAAAATGAAAAAAAATCATTTGGATTTTTCACAAGTATTGTGGCTGTAAAATCATATCTTCCCTTTGCAGAAGAGGCACTCCAAGTGTTTTTATAATTTTTAAAATAATCAATTATCTCTGATTCTTTTTCAGGGGAGGCATATTGAAAAACAAGATCGAGTCTATAAACAGAATATCCTAGTTTAAATACATCAATCATTGTGTTAAAATTTTCAATTACATTCTCTTTAATTAGTTGATCAATACGATATTTTACAACAGTTTTTGGTAAACCTACTTTTTTTCCTAATATAGATAGAGATTCTCTTGAATTTAAAAAAAGATGATATAGTATTTTATGATCTTTTGAATCTAAACCTTTATTTTTCATTCAATCCCTCAATTATTTTAATCAATATAATTGTACTAATTCAAATTGAGAAGATAAAACTTTTGATTTTGTTCAAATATGTAATAGCAACTCTTTTTTTACAAAAAATTCATATTGCTATTATAAAAGAATTGGAGGAAGAAATATGAAGAAAATATTCCCAATAATTTTGGTAGGATTTATTATCCTAAGTGGATTTGGAGCTGAAGCAATAATAAAACCTTTAGACACAAATGGATATGACTTACTTATTATAACACCAAAAGAATTTTTATCAGCCGCTAAGAAGCTAGCTAATCATAAAAATAGTAAAAAAGTAGATACTATAATTAAAACAACAAAAGAAATTTATAATGAGTTCGAAGGTCGTGATAATGCAGAACAAATAAAATATTATATAAAATATGCAATTGAAAACTATAGAGTAAAATATGTTTTACTTTTTGGAGGAATGAAAACCCAAAGTCTAAAATGGTATATACCTTTAAGATATGTTTTACTTGATGATGAAACTGGAAGTTACACGACTTTTTTCAGTGATTTATATTACGCGGATATTTACAAAAATGCAGGAGAATTTGAAGACTGGGATAGTAATAACGATAATATATTTGCAGAATGGGGAAAAGACAATTTAGATCTTCATCCAGATGTAAGCGTAGGTAGACTACCATGTAGAAATATAATAGAAGCAAAAAATATTGTAGATAAAATAATAGATTACGAAAACACAGATTGGTCCACATCATCATGGTTTAATAGTATAGTTGCAGTTGGAGGAGATACTTTTCCAGATTATCCCGGTAATGAGGGAGAAGAAACTTGTGAAGTAGCTATTTCCCATATGCAAGGTTTTGAAATAAACAGATTGTACACAACATCTGGAAATGCAATTTCGTCAAATGATTTAATAAATGCTATAAACAATGGGTGCGGATTTATAATTACAAGAGGTAAAGGCGGTCAAGATAGAATAAGAATGGTTAATTCAGATTCAAACGAAATAATAATTCTTCAGAATAAACAAATTCCTAAATTAAAAAATAAAAATATGTATCCAGTTGTTCTACTTGCAGAATGTATTCATGGTAAAATTGATGTGTCAATATTGAATTTTTTCAAGTTAATCAGATCAAAACCAAATTATTTAATATCAGATTGTATTTTTGAGTGTATCGCTAGTAGATTTTTAAATAAAAAAGATGGTGGAGCTATTGCTGTTTTAACTAATACAAATATTTGTTACGGAAATACCGGAGATGCTAACCACAATAATATCACAGATGATGCAGAAAGATTCGGTGGTTTACTTGCTGTTGAATTTTTCAGATTATATGGTACAGAAAATATGCGAACTTTGGGCCAGATTCATATGAAGACAATAGATGATTATATTACAAATTTTCCAGTCTCAACAAATAAATTTGATTGCAAAACTATACAAGAGTGGATATTACTTGGTGATCCTAGTTTGAAAATAGGTGGATATTAATAGATAGATAGATAGATAGATAGTCAAAAATAATATCAATATACAAAAAACTCATCAATTAAATTTAAAAATATATGTCTATAAACAAAAAATATTAAAAAATCTTGTAAAATAGTGAATTAGACATATATTAACTATTTTTTAAAAAATTATAATTGTACATACATTATTATATCAATATAATTTTTTTAGGTTTGTACAAAATATCTTTAAAAAATTTTTTAATTTGCTAAACGCTTGTTTTTTTGAGGAAGTGATGAAATGAAAAAAATTTTTTTAGTAATTGTAGTAGGAATATTCCTTATAAGTGGAATAAAGACGGTTGGTTCCTCAGAAGAAGATACTACAAAAATTAATTTAATAAAATCCTTTACTTTCTCAGAACCTGATATAATACAAGCTGGGGAATATGTTAAAATTCAGTTATCTGAAACAGAATTTTTAAAAAGAGATCCAGGAAAACCATTGTTACCCATGATAACCTATTCATTTGATATACCATTTGGAGCAAAAAATATAGATATAAAATTTAAACCATCTATTGAACAAGAACTCGAACTTGCACAAAAAATCATACCCACCTCTCAAGTTGTTACAAATTCTTTAGAAACAGATAAAACATCTTCAGCTTTAATTGAAGATGAAAGTGTTTATTCAAGTACAAATAGATACCCAATAAATTATTACGATGTAAAAATAACCTGTGGAATAAGTTTAAACAAAGAGAGAGTAACTCATATAATACTTTATATTTACCCAATACAATATGCACCTGCTCTAAACAAAATAAATTATATAAAAGGAGCTTCAGTGGAAATTATTTATAATTCTCCTGAAAATAAAATGAACTTTCAAGAAGAATATGATTTGGTAATTATTGCTCCAAAAAAATTTTCCCGAATTTTAAACAATTTAGTTAACCATAAAAATCAAATTGGAACTAGAACATTTCTTAAAACAACTGAAGACATTTATAAACAATATAATGGTGTTGATAAACCTGAACAAATAAAATATTTCATAAAAGATGCTATTGAAACCAACAACATAACTTATGTTTTACTTGTGGGCGGTTTAAAATCATTATTTTATGCAAATGATCGAGAACATCCTAATTATGGTAGTAAATATTGGCATCTACCTGTTAGATATACAAATATTGTTAAAACAGGTGATGTAACTGATTTTGGGGCACTTTGCGATCTTTATTATGCAGATATTTACAAGGAAGGTGGTGAATTTGATGATTGGGATTCAAACAATGATGGAATGATTGCAAAATGGACTAGTTTTCCTACTGGAAGAGATATTATCGATTTCAATCCAGATGTATATGTTGGTAGACTCCCATGTGTAAATACTAATCAGTTAAAAATTGTCGTAAATAAAATTATTCAATATGAAACTTCAACTCCAAATAGTGATTCATGGTACTATCGAATGGTTGGTATTTCAGGTTTAAGCTTTGAATTATATAATAATCAACCCGATGGAGAATACTTAACAGATCTAGCTATGAATTATGTAAATGATATTATTGATGAAGAGGTGAGAGTTTATGCTTCAAATGCTGATACAGGTGGCCCTATTCCAGAGTTAAAAGATATAGCTAAGACTTTTTCAAATGGTGCACGCTTTGTTTATTTCTCAGGACATGGCAGTCCCCTTGTTTGGGTCACTCATCCAGCAAATACAACTGATGTATGGATGCAAAGAATCAATTCAAAAGATTTATGGCGTTTTTTCAATTCTAAAAAATTATCAGTTGTAGTTGTTGGAGGCTGTCATGATGCTCAATACAATTTAACACTATATACAAGTTTAAAATCAAGAAATCTGGGAAATGATAGATGGTACTGGACGCATGGTATGCCTGGAGTTGCTTGTTTTTGTTGGAGAATGATGATAGTCCCATGGGGCGGGGCGGTATCAGTTGTTGGAGGAACTGGTTTAACAACTAGTTATATTGGAGATCCAAATACTCTTAATGGTAAACTCGCAACAGATTTTTTCTATGAAATTGGTCAAAATCAAGCAGAAACCTTTGGTGCAGCTTTTGATGGTTCTATCCAAAAGTTCATTGAAGAAAATACAATCGGTTTAACAGAAGCACATGCTATAACAATTTGGAATGCATTAGGAGATCCATCATTAAAAATAAATTAATTTTTTTCTTTTTTTTATTATTTACTCTAGTAAATACTTTATTAAGTAACTGTTATTGAACGAGTAATTTTTCCAAATAAACTGCAAGAAGCAGTTACAGTAATTACATCACCAGAGCTTGCTGTAAGATTGTATTTATAAATTACAAAAAATAAACGTGGTTGACTCTGATAAAGCTCAGAATTAACAGTAGCTCCATTTTTATCAATATCTATCTTGTAAATATAGTGAAATTTTGGAGCAAATGTAAAATGCAATATTGTGACTTTTAATTCATCTGGTGTATAATTCAATTTAATATAGCGTGGTGAATGAGCACTAGCCTGTGTAGTTATTATAGTTGCTGATATTAAAACTATAATAAACAATGCTAAATATTTTACATATTTCATTTTATTTCCTCCATTAATCTACTAATATATGCCAAACTTCTCCGGTTTTTCCAATTGAACCAATTAATCGAGTAGTAAGCATATAAATTTCCCCATTTTCATCTTCACCAAAACCAAGAATGTATCTTTTTAAGGGTTTATTTTTTTCAAGGGCAAATTCGTATTTTTGCCAAACACCTGATTCATTTTGTTCTAAATAATAGAGTTTTCCATTAGACGGTAAATACGATGTACTCCAATCACCAAAAAGATATTTTCCAATAAGATCTGTTGATACATTTCCATGGTATACATATCCACCAATAACAGATCTTCCAACATAATGACTATAATCATATATCGGTTTTTCAAGGGAATCAATGCTTATATTTAGTAATTCTGCAATATCTGGATCAAATGGATGATTTCCTTCCATTATTTTCCAACCATAATTGCCTCCTTTTTCTACTATGTCTATCTCTTCCCATTCATCCTGACCAACATCAGCTACAAAAAGTTTACCTGTTTCTTGATCAAATGAAAATCGATAGGGATTTCTAAAACCATATGCATAAATTTCATCCAAACCATCGACTCCAACAAATGGATTATCCGAAGGAATTGTATAAGGTGTTCCACTATCAACATCAATTCTTAAGATTTTACCTAGTGATGTATTAATATTTTGTCCGTTACCAATAATACCATGTTGATCACCAGCGCCACCACCATCACCTAATCCTATGTAAAGATAACCATCAGATCCAAAAGCTAGCTGACCACCATTATGATTTGCCTCAGGTTGATCAACACGATAAATAATCTGTTCAGAATTTGAATCTGCAACATTTGGATCAGAAGATACAATATACTCTGCAATGATGCTTTCATGATTTATTCCAGAGCTGGTTTTTGGTGCACTGTAATATACAAAAAACCTTCCATTTGTCTCATAAAATGGATGAAATACAAGACCAAGAAGCCCACGTTCATCATAAAATGAACTAAGCTTCACCATTTTTTCAGAAAGATCCAAAAATGGAGTTGGAAGAAGTTCTCCATTTTCAATTATTTTGATTTTCCCTGTTTGTTCAGCAATAAATAGACGATTTGAAGAGTCTCCTGCGTTTGTTAAAACTGTTGGTGCTTTTAATCTACTGACGATGAGCTCTAAACTGGCGTTCAACGCATTAGTACTTCCGGGTAAAATTATTGTGCGAAAACCAAAAATTTTTGCATTCATAGACATATAATCAGTAGATCCCTCTGCGCATTCTATTGATACAGTAATTAATGTTTTTCCAAATCCAAAAACAATAGGATTTTTCACCATAATGCTATTATTGGGGAATATAAATGATTCTGTTCCTTGTTTATTTTTACCTAATAAAACTATTCCTCCATCAATACTTATATCCCAATTAACATTTGTTGCGTTTGCATTTCCATTATTTCGAATTACAGAAGTTACTCCAAATCCTCCATTAATTACCTCTATTTGGAGATTTACAGAATCAATAAATTCAAATTTTGATAGCATCGAAAAATTTGGTTCTGCAGTAATACAAATACTTGATGATAATAAAATAAAAATACTAACAATTTTTATTATTTTGTTATTCAAAACAACACCTCCCTATTAATAATTTTCTAATTATAATTACTTATTTTAATATAAAGATTTCGACTATTGAATAATAGAATGAATATAAAGATAACCTTATATTTATAATTGATTTCACAAAAGATTTTAAATACTGACCTGATTTTAATTTAATTAATATAATTGGGGGTTATAATTGCAACTGCACCATTTAAAGCAAATATTTAAACTAACACGTATGTCAATTGTTTTAGCAGTATTACCAATTTTTTTTCTAGGAACTTTATTTGCTTTGATAACTGGTGTTGAATTTTCATTAACAAATTTCCTCTGGGGTTTTATTATACTATTTATAATAGAAATCGGTGCAGCATTTGCTAATGATTATTTTGATTATGAAGCAGATAAATATAACAAACAATTTGGTTTTTCAGGTGGTAGTGGTGTTCTTATTGAATACCCTGAACTTTTACCTTTTGCAAAATGGGCATCTGTATTATTAATGATAATATCATTAATCTTGACAATATTTTTCGTATGGTTTGCTTCACTTCCAATATGGGTCATTGGATACATTTGTGTTGCAATATTTTTTTGTTGGTTTTATACAGCTCCTCCTCTGAAACTTGTTTATAGAGGTTTAGGTGAACTACCTCATTTTCTTGCAGGTATTATGTTTCCTGTATGGGGATATCTAATATTAACAGAAACTATTGATTTTTCAATTATCATATTTGCTATTCCTTTTGGAATACTTGGTTTAACAGTAATTCTTAATTTCGAAATTCCTGATTTAGAGGCAGATCTTCCAGCAGGTAAAAAAAACTTAATAGTTTTAAAAGGAAGAACATTTAGTTTTTTCATAGTCATGTTACTTTACATACTCGCAACATCTTACTTTTTATTCCTTGCATTCAGTTACTGGAATTCAGATAAATTTAATTTTTTATTTATATCATCTCTTTTATTTATTCCAACAATTCTATCAGCAATCGCAGTGATAAAAAAACCGGAAATACGCGAAAAAGCAACTAAATTTGCAATTATAAATGCTGTTGCTGGATTTACCATAACTTCGCTTATTACACTTTATTGCGCATTTTTAGTTATTTTCTAAAATATAAAATACATAATATAAACCTAAATATTACAGATTTTAAAAATTTTAATTATTAAAATTGTGATTTATTATAAAGGGCATGTTCCAGCGGGACAGCCTCCACTAAAACCAATCTTAGCAATTATTGGTTTACCTTTACCAAGATAAAGTACTTGCTCAGGTTTACTTCCATATCTATAGATTGTTATACCTTTGCATTTAAGTTTCCATGCAAGTAAATAAATTTTTTTCACATCTTCAATAGAAGAATTTTTGGGTAAATTAACTGTTTTACTAACTGCATTATCCACATGTTTTTGAAAAGCAGATTGTATTTTAACATGCAACTCAGGAGCAATGTCCAAAGAAGTGATAAATATTTTTTTTATGTCTTTAGGAAGATTAACATTTTTTATGCTTCCTGATTTTGAAATACTTTCAATTAAATCATCTGAATAAAGATTTCTTTTTATTAATTCGAGTTTAAATGTCTCATTAATTTCTATTAGTTTTTTACCATCCATAACATCTCTTAAAAAAACAAGTGCAAATAGTGGTTCAATACCTGAAGAGCAACCAGCAATTATACTTATAG
>Ga0209536_100009202_pt1 | contig 14689 bp, 12 predicted proteins | sample DeeMarSeWOR28_12_FD_187461 | JGI IMG/M metagenome (GOLD analysis project Ga0209536, IMG submission 187461) | Marine sediment microbial communities from White Oak River estuary, North Carolina - WOR-2-8_12 (SPAdes) (version 2) | ecosystem: Environmental > Aquatic > Marine > Intertidal zone >...
TGTGAGGGGCAGTCATCGCATGCCTCGCCTAGCTTCACTATGGGCCGGGATCATATCCAACGAGCCAGCTAACATCAATGCCGGCGACAGTCGATGCCTTTGCTCCCAATAGCCTGGAGCCGGGAACTCTGTCCCGGCTCCAGGTCTCAATCCGACGAACTAGCTTGGCCCACGTTGCCATCATCAAAAAGTTTGGGTCTGACTTAACTTGGTTGATCCTTGCGAAGCTTCCGAACCTGTGCAAGGATGCTCCAAAATGATATTATTCACACCCGAGCGCTTTCGTACAAAGCTCAGGGAGCAGTGGTCGACCTAAGAATCTCAAGATCGTCATACTCAATTATGACGTCTTCATCGCTTAAAGAGACAGCTCGCAACAGGAAGTAGCCAAGCTTGTTCTGGTCGTTACTGGTAAGTTCTGGCACGTCCTGGTAGTTGCGCATAAGCTGGCCGTTAAGATAAACCTTGATTCCGTCTCCCTTGCGAATGACCATTAGCTGATTCCAAACGTCATCACGAGTATAAATGTAGTCGTCTGTACACTCATGCTTGTCTGGGGCCTGATTATAGTTGTGAAACTTCGGGATTCCATCGTCCAGCGCAACCAGCCAGAAGAATGGTTTGTCATTGCAGGCAGCATAGTCATTGGGATAGATCTCCAGTGACCAGCGGGTCCCGTCGTCTTCAGTGGCGTCTGTCCCCGCATCAAAGATGAAACCGTAAACCAACTTACGATCTTCGTCTGATATACGCCGCGCTCTTATCTTAAACGTCCCATCAAACTGCCTAGGAATATTGAAGTTAGGCATGATGCAGACTTCATCCCTGTCCTTGACAGTCAGGCGGTAACGGCCATCCCGCAAGTCCCAGGTGCAGCCTCCCCAGGTTCCTTCTTCCCAAGTGCTACCGCTGCCGAAATCATCTGCAAAGACGACGTCTGACTTTTGTAGCATTGGCAGGAATATAGTGTAGGCGGCCAGAGCGGTGCTGGACGAGGAGAGGTCTTGACTGCCCGACTTGTCGGTTACCGACTCGCGCGCGTTTGCTGTCGGCAGTCCACCCCATACACTCAGAAGCAAGACTAATGCGGCTAGGGCAAGCGTCAAAGCAACTAGAACGCGCCCCGGTCGCCTCAACCTTGAGGTGATGTGGCTGTTCATTTTTTCCTACTCCTATCTAATACCCTGTCGACGGTGACTTGGGAGGTCGATGAGTGGGAATGAGCGTCGTGGGTGTCCAATGCAGTTCAGCCTTGACAGGGAACCAACTGCTTGTACCTGATCCCTACTGAGTATTCTATCACAGACGGGCTTGAGTCGCAATTGAGTTCACTCAGTCTTAAACACCACCATAGCATAGTTTGACTCCGTCGACTTGACGCCTGTCCGGCGTGCGGCCCGCAGTTGCCCCTCGCATTGCCTGCGTGGTATACTGTTTTGATTGCCCGGCAAGGTGAAGTATCGAGAACCGTATAATATACGGATAAGCAGCTAGGTGAGTTCAAAATGGCTGACCGCCTGACCAAGTATCCTCTGGTCTCTGTCATTATTCCCAACTGGAACGGCGTACGGCATTTGCCTACCTGCCTCAGTTCTCTGCGCCACCAGACCTATCCTAACTTGGAAGTGATCTTGGTCGATAACGCTTCCACCGACGAATCGGTAGTATTGGTGGGGCGTGATTACCCCGAGGTGGTGCTGCTGCAGCTGGATGAGAATCTGGGATTGACTGGTGGCATCAATCGGGGTATTCAACTTGCCCGGGGCGAGATTATCGTACCCCTCAACAACGATACCGAAGTTGCCCCCACTTGGGCTGAGGCGTTGGTGATTGCGTTGCTCGAGCATCCGGACGCTGGTATGGCGGCCAGCAAGATACTACTCTTTGATCGGCGCGATATCCTTCACTCGGCTGGCGACGCTTATGGCGTGGATGGTATTCCGATTAATCGCGGTGTTTGGGAGAAAGATGCGGGACAATTCGACGACGATGTGTATATTTGGGGGGGATGTGGTGGTGCGGTCGCCTACCGCCGGGCTATGCTGGATGACATCGGGCTCCTGGACGAGGATCTGTTCATGTATTGTGAGGATGTAGATCTCAACTGGCGGGCTCAACTAACCGGTTACAGATGCGTTTTTGCACCCCGCGCCGTGGTCTATCATCACCTGAGCGCAACGGGCGGCGGGGAGATTGCCAGCTTCTATACGGGACGCAACACCTTGTGGGTACTGGTCAAGAATTACCCAGGCGAGTTGCTGCGTCGCCACTGGCTGACGGTGGTACGAGCCCAGCTTAACATCGCACAGGATGCATTCAAGGCCAGACACAGTGTGGCGGCTCGTGCCCGGCTGCGAGGGCAGCTCGCAGGTCTACTTGGCCTGCCCCGTTGGCTTCGCAAACGACGTCAGGTCCAGGCCAGACGCAAGGTGTCCAACCAGGTGATTGAGCGATTATTGGTCAGGCGATAAAACCCACCAGGATGGGCCAGGCTTGTCGGCGCGGGGGGCGCTCGCTATGATTTTACTCGACGACGAAGTGATACAGCCGTCCGCCGTCGATGTCGCGGACATCTAGTAGGGTTCCGTTGGTTGCTAGCCAGTCGGCAGCCACCGCTTCTGAGGGTGACTGGGTGATGGGATCGGCGTCAAATAGCCACCAGTCGCGCTGGACGGCGGCAATACGCTCCAGGTTGCCTAGAGTACGCCTTTCCACCGAGTCGCCCGGGGGCGCGTAGTCATCCAACATGTAGAAAGTGAAGTCTCGTCGGAGATAGGGGTACAGCCAGTCGTAGGTTTGGTGATCGTAGCTGTTGAGAACAAGAGCTGCTTCCGTCGTGCTCTCGTCTGAGGTGGAACCCCGGCTGGCGCGCAGGGTTTCGATGGTTGCCTGGTAGGGTGACACCTGGTAGCGCACGTCGAAATAGGCTTGCACGAAACGTGCGCCGGCCCATAGGCTTCCAACCAGGAACAGACTTGCCAACCCGATCAATCCCCAGCGCCGTCCGCTGCTGACCGTTGGTGTCAGCCAGTCGGGCTGGAGGATGAGCATGAATTCGGCGGCCAGCAGCAGGAATATCAGCGTTCGCAGGCCGACTGTCATCACCAATAGCCAGTGTTCCTCGGGCACCATGATGAAGAAGACGTTGGCCTCGATCAAGTTGAGCACACTGGTTACTACGGCATAGAATGCACCGCGCAGATTGGGGGTAAGCAGAGCGATGAACGTGAGCGCCCAGCCCAGCCACTGTGGGCTGTAGCCTTTAGAGTAGAGCATAAAAAGGATCAGCGTGAAGCCCGTGAAGGCCACTACATTGCGCGGAATACTCCAGTCGAAGCGACGAGTGTAGGCGAACAGGTAGACCAGCCCAAACACCAGGGTAATCCAGAACCAAGGCAGACTCGAAGTGGGTCCAGTCGCCGGGTCCCAAGCGATGTTCCTCATATCCAGAGGAATGATACCGTAGCCGAATTCCCCCTCCAGCAGAGCCCATAGCGTTTCCCACGGCTCACGTGCGCCGCTGATGACCAGCGGGCCCCAAACCAGGCGTGGATTAAGCAGGTAGAAGGGTAACCCGATAGCAATCACCGTCAGCCCAAACACCCCTAAGTAAGAAATCAAACGACAAAGATCAAATGAAAGGTTCAACAGCCGGATGCTAACGCACCACTTGGGCCTGGCCTCTGGCCCACCGCCGCTGGCAGGTTGGTACTTGGCGTCTGATAGTCGTGCTCCAATTGGCAACAATATGAGTGGGATGAGTTTGATCATAAAGCCGATGCCGGTGGTCAGCGCGCTCCACAAAAGACGGCCTCGCAGCAACAAGTATAGGCTAAGCAGGAAAAAGAAGAGAGGGTAACTTTCGAACCAGCCAGTGAGCGTGTAGACCGGAGCGAAGAGCACTGCGTAGAACCACGCTGTCCGCAACGCCCGCCGCTGATCGCCCAACCGGCGGGCCACGGCATAAACCAGGATCAGGTTACCCGTTTCAAAGAGGAGAAAGGTCCCGCCCAGCAGCAGCGAAAACCATAGATTTGGAAATTCCCAGGGAGGCAACAAGCTGCTGATCCGCCACAGCCCGATCATCAAAAATGGAAACAGCGGCGGGTAAGTTGTCCACAGGTTGACGTAGGGGATGTAGCCCTGGCGAGTGAGCTGCGCAAACTCCCGGTACCAGTAGAAGTCGGAGTGGTCCAGCACCTGGCCACCGGGTCGAAAGGCCAGCAGCGTCATCGCCCGGAAGGCAACAAAAAGCACTAGGATCAGCGCAAACTCGCGCCTGGCACTCGTCAAAGAGGATGGTTGAGCTGGGTATGTCATCTCTTGGTTTTGCATAAGCTCTGCCGTCTGCCACGCGTCGCCCGCTGTCAATGTCCGGCCGAACCCAGCCAGTTGGGTGGCCAACCCGCCAAGAAAGGATGAAGGTCCAAAACCTCTCCCTGCTACTGGCTATCTTGATGCGATGATCTCGCGCTGATACCAATCCCACATACGTGCCAGACCGTCGGCAACAGCTGTCTTTGGGTCATAATCCAGCAGCCTGCGCGCCTTGCTGATGTCGGCGTAGGTGATCTTGGGCTCGCTAGGGGGCGCAGGGGGCGTGGTCAATAGCGCCGGTTTGCCTACCAGGCCTTCGATGATGTTCACGAAGTCAGCCATCAACACCGGCTCACCCCGACCCAGGTTGATTACCTCATAACCTAGCGGGCGGTCTATGGCGGCCATCACACCGGCAACTACGTCGTCAATAAAAGTCCAATCCCGCTTCATCTGTCCGGCGTCAAAAAGCTGGATCTCGCGGCCATTGACGATGCGATGGGTCACGAGGAAGGGCATCATATCGGGGCGGCCTCGGGGACCATATACACTGAAGAAGCGTAGGGCAGTGAAATTCAAATTGTGCAGGTTTTGGTAGGTGTAGCCCATCACTTCGCTCGCTTTTTTGGTGGCAGGATAAGGAGCCAGCGGCCGATTGCACGGATCGGTTTCTTCAAAGGGGATACGGTCTGTCTTGCCGTAGACCGACGAGGTGGAAGCGAACACGAAATGGGGCACGGCTCCCCCACGTGCTGCTTCTAATAGATTGATCGTCCCACGCAAGTTCACATCCGTGTAGAGTGGGGCCCTCCCGATCGAATAGCGAACGCCGCCCAAAGCTCCCAGGTGTGCAATCACATCCGGGCATTGGTCAGCCACGATGTGTTGCATCTTGTCGGCGTCGCGGATGTCAGCTTCATAAAAGGTGAGGTGTGGATGGTTCTGGAAGGGAGCGATGTTGGCCCGCTTGCGAGCGGGATCGTAGTAGTCGTTGAAATTGTCAACGCCGATTACCTCGTCGCCTCGGCTCAGCAGGGCTTCGGCCAAATGGCTGCCGATAAAACCAGCCGCACCGGTTACAAGCACTTTCAATGGGCACACCCCCAGTATGCGATAAGGAACTACTGACCCGTCACAGTGTGCTCGATAAGCTGCATTCGGATCTCGTGGGCATGCTTCTCTTCATACCATGACCCGGGTGATGGGGTACTAGGGAGGATGATACACGAACTACGGGAAATGGGCAAAGGAAGTTAGGACGATCCAGTGCTAAAGATGTCTCACCGGGTTCCAAAAATTCATAAGCCCACGTCATAGCGACGTGAGCCCCCTTGTAGGTCCCTTGGGCCTTGTTCCAAACTGACTATTCCCTTTTGACCCACAACGGGTCCCAGTTGTTGTAAGGACCGCCCCCCACCAGGCGTGTTTCGCCAGCCTCGATGTCGTAGATGTATATCTGCTTCAGGTCATATTGGGCGTTAGACCAAAAAGCCAGATACTGCCCATCAGGCGACCAGCTCGGGTGCCTATCCCAGGCGTCTTCATTGAAGGTGATGCGCCGGGCCTCAAAACCGAGTGGGGTGGAGATGTAGATGTCGCCATTACCGGTCTTTTCGGCGACAAAGGCGATCAGATCGCCCTTCGGCGACCAGGCGGCGTCGAAATCTTGTCCCGGGTCGTAGGTGATCCGCCACTCGTCTTGGCCGTCGGCGAGAGTGATCAACCACAGCTCCGCGTTCCCCTCGGTGCGGACCACGATCTGTTGCTTGCCGTCGGGAGAAATCGCTTCAAAAACTGCCAATTCGAGGTAGATGAGCGGATCTGGAACCGGGCGCTGGTCACTGCCATCAGGGTTCATTGAATAGACCCGGGTTGTGCCGTCCCGGTCGGTTTTGAACAGTATGCGGTTGAACAGGCCGGCTGGGCTGGTTGAAGTTGGAGGCGGCGGCACAGGCGTTGGTGTCGCAGTTGGCGTCAAAGACAGCGTCGGCGTGGGAGACCTTGTGGGTATGGGGGTGGATGTGGGCGTTGACGTCGCTGTTGGGGTGGGACTGGGGATTGCGGTGGCTGTGTCGGTCGGCGATGGTGTGTCGGTTGGCACTGTTGTGTTGGTAGCGGTAGGTGGGGGTGATGGTGTGGGCGTACCAGTGGGCGTAACCTTGGCAGTAGGGGTTTGTGCAATGGCCAGGGCTACTGCCTGCGCAGTTAAAGTAGCCCCGTCTTGCCTCCGGCCATCACTCTTTCCTAGTACAAAGGCCCCTGCCAATCCGGCCAACAGCAGTAAGACAATCGACCCCGCGATGACAGCTGTTCGCCGCCAGGGAGGTTTGCCCGATGGTTCCAAATCTGCGGTCCTGCCAAGTGAGGGTGCCTCCATCTCATCGGTCGGTATGTATGGAGGGAATTCAGCGTCCAGATCAATGGTGGGCAACTGGGCAACTTCCGCGAGCGGCATAACAGGCGCGCTGACCAGGGTTTGCCCCGGTGAAAGTCCCACGGCGTCATACAGGGCGCGGGCCAACTCGCGTCCGGTCTGGAAGCGATCACCGGGGGACTTGGCAGTCGCTTTGAAGATAACCTGCTCCACCTCCGGGGCAAGCTCGGGCTTGAGTGATCTGGGGCTGGGCAGTGGCTCGTTGGTATGCCGGATGATAATGCTATAGGGACTCTCGTCGTCGAAGGGGACCCGACCGGTGACCATCTCGAAGAGGATGATGCCTAGCGAGTAGATGTCACTGCGCTCGTCCCCACGCTGACCTTGACCTTGCTCCGGCGACATATACGTTGGTGTCCCGAACACCGCGCCAGTGAGGGTCTGGGTAGAACCGCCCACGATTTTGGCGATGCCAAAGTCGGTGAGGACCGCCTGGCCCCGCGTATTGAGCAAGATATTGGCAGGTTTCAGGTCGTGGTGGACCATGCCTAGCTCGTGGGCGTAGTCAATTGCGCTGCCCAGAGCATCGAAGATACGAGCGATGTCGGGGAGTATGAAAGCCTTGTCTAACAGGCTTCGCTGGTGGAGTTCTTCCCTGAGAGAGGGGCCCTCAATGAACTCCATCACCATATAATACAAATTGCCCGCGTGGTCAAAGTCATAGACCTGGACAATGTTGGGATGGCGTAGACGAGCTACGGCCGATGCTTCCCGCTCGAAACGCCGTACGAAGTCCTTATCCTCGGCCAGGTGAGGGTGAAGCGCCTTGATAGCCACGTAGCGGTCCAGGCTTGGCTGATGAGCTTTGTAGACAGTAGCCGTCGCCCCTCGTCCGCGTCGAGCCAGGATGCGATATTTGCCCAGGGTTTTGCCAACCAGGCTACTCATGCGCGATCACCTGCCAGTGGAACCGGGATTTCGACCGATTGCAGCTATTGAGGATTCCAAAGAGCAGTCGTTGCTAATTGTGCCGGATATTGCTATTCTATCACAAGTTGTCTGAGCTGCAAGAGATAAGACTAAGAGATTCGTGAGAATATGGTACTGGCTGCGTCGGCCTCCTCTAACGCGCTGGTGACCATCCGCACACAGCGGGTTTCAACTAGTGCCAGCATATTCCCACCCCAGCCGGCGCCCGACAATTTGGCACCCAGTGCGCCGCCGGCCCGCGCGGCTTCAACCAACTTGTCCAGCTCAGGTGAGGACACACCGAGGGCCGTCAAAAGCTCGTGGTTTTCGTCCATCAACCGGCCAACCGCACTGGGATCCCCGCGCTCGATGGCTGACCTGGCCAGGAGGGCGATGGCGCCAATGTCATCAAATAGACCTTCGTAGCGGCCGGTCTCAGCCTCCCATCGACGGCGGACGTCGCCAACCACTTCGCGAGTGGAGCTGAGCACACCCGTGTCGGCGATGATCAAGTTGAGTGGTTTCCCCACTGAAAGCCGCGTCATTCCCTCTCCCCGCACGAAGTAGACCGGCTGCTCGTAAGCAACCACGGTATTGTCAATCCCGCTGGGCGTGCCGTGATGCAACTTCTCGACCTCGTAGACCAGAGGGGAGACCTCATGGGGCTGAGGATCGTGCCCCAAGTAATGGGCAACGGCTCGGACCACGGCGGTGGCGACGGCGGCCCCACTGCCCAACCCCCGTGCAATAGGGACCGTGGAGGTAATTGTGACCAGCAAATCGGGCTGGTGGCCGGCAGTCCAGGCGCGACCGCTCGGTGGAAAAGCGCCCAGGGCCAATTCGATGCTGGCCCGTATGGGGTCATCGGTCGGCGCATCGCGCAGCCGGTAGCGATGGCCGCCCGGGTCCCCATCTGGCGCGGGCAGATCGCTGGCCAAGATCCATACACCACTTCCTGGCTCACCAATCGTGATCGTGACCTCGGCACGCACGTCGGTCACGGGCACCGCGATTGCGGGTCGACCGTAGACGACGGCGTGTTCCCCGAAGAGGATGACCTTGCCAGGTGCGGTGGCCAGCGTGGGTTGGAGTTGATCTGTCCTTGCGTCCATCAACGGCCTCCCTTTACCCGGAGAGAACCAATGAGGGCCTGAGTGAATGAGGTGTACGTCGAGTATAGCATATGCACCGTGGCGTGACAATGTTCGAAGGCCAGTACCTCATCACACGGATTGTGATTGCGGGTCCCTAAGAGGGTCAGGTCCCTGTGGAGGAATAGGAAGAGCATTATGCCCGTGAGTGCCGAATGCAGCTTATCGAAATCACCTTGACGGCTGGTGATTGCGCTCCTATCTAATATTTAACATGCCAACGCTTCTGTGATATACTTCGCCAATGCCCGTTTGGGACTATCCGATATGCTTTTGTTCAGGACAATCTGAACCAGCAAGAATCACAACGTGCCAGACTTGCGCTGCTTCCGGGATTTCGTGAGGCTGAACTCTGTTTTTCGGATCAGGCATATGGAAAGCTCGATAGGATAGCGACTACTTGCAGCTCGCTACTGAAGAAGAGGAGAGAAATTGGTGGGAGAGCGTACAGTCGAATTAACCAGGGTCAGTGAAACACTCCGGCGCCAGATCGTCGAGTGGCAACAGGCAGAAGAGGAACTCCGTACCTTGTCCCGCGCCGTCGAACACAGCCCCAGCTCTGTGGTCATCACTGATCCGCAAGGTGCCATCAAATACGTGAATCCCAGGTTTACTGAATTCACCGGCTACTGCCCGGAGGAGGCACTAGGGCAAACCCCACGAAAGTTGACAAACGGTCAGATGACCCCAGCCGCCCTTCATCTGTCCGCAAAAAACGGCTTTGGGACATTGATACGTGACCAAGCCAGACTACTGTAGTAACAGGAGGGATTTACATGGATTTTTGGAACGAAAGCTCAACTGCAACCAAGATTATCATCATTGTCGCCCTGGCCGCTGTCGTGTGTGGCTTGGCGGCGCTGTGCGTGCTCGGTCTCGGGCTGCTCGGCGTCTATGAATTGCCGGGGGCGGCGACGCCCACCCCGGAAAGTGACACAGTCCAGATTGGCCGGGTAACCGGCATCGTGGTCGTGGTTCCCACCCCAGCAGTAGGGCAGCCCACGGCGGGTATCGTATGCCGGGTTGACATCCTCAGCGGGCCGGGCACAGCCTATCAGCGACTGGGCGTCCTGAATGAAGGGCAAGTGGCTCAGGTGATTGGCCGAAGCGAGGACGGCCAATGGTGGGTGATCAGGGTTGCCGAGATCCAGACGGAGCAGGGATGGGTTTCGGCTCAATGTGTCGCTGTGGAGAATTCCGAGGGTGTACCCGTTGTGCCAGCACCGCCCACGCCCACACCCACACCTGCGCCGCCAGCGAGCTTTGCCGGCTGGAAGGGTGAGTACTTTGCCAATCGTGACCTTCAGGGCGAGCCTGTCCTGGTGCGGGATGATCCGGAGATCAAGTTCGATTGGGGAACCAGTTCGCCGGCACCTGAGGTACCGGCTGACAACTTCTCCGTCCGCTGGACCAACAGCGGTGAGCTGCCGGCTGGCACCTATCGCGTCAATATTTGGGTTGACGACGGGGTGCGCATGTGGATAGACAATGTGCTGATCATCGACGGCTGGGTAGAGGGCGCTACCCGGAACTACGTGGCCGACGTCAATCTAGCGGCCGGGACACACACTGCGCGGATTGAGTACTTCGAAGCGGTGGGCAACGCCATGATGATAATGGAGGTTGGCTCATTTGAGCCGCCACCACCCTCCGATGGTCCGCCCCAGGCGGTCATCAGCGGGCCGACCGAGGCTCAGGTGCTCCAGTCGGTGGTCTTCAGTGCCAGAAACTCAAGCGTGGCGCCGGGCAGCCACCTGACCACCTTCGACTGGACCTTTGGGGATGGCACCGTGGCCAAAGGGGTGGATGTCACCCACTTATACACCAACCCCGGCGATTACGAGGTCACTCTGACGGTCACTGACGACAAAGGCCGCAGCGATACGGCGACCCAGACCATCAGGATCGTTCCGGGGCCGACGGCTCCGACCGCAACCCCGCCTGCGCCCGTGGAGGGGCCTGATGCCGTCATTAACGCTCCCAGCCAGGGGGTGGTGGGTCAGCCGCTCACCTTTGACGGCAGCGGTTCCACCGGTCCCAGCCCCATCGTCAGCTACCGCTGGGCCTTTGGTGATGGGAGCACGGCGGATGCCGTGGCGGTGGACAAGACGTACGGTGCGGCCGGTGTCTACAATGTAAACCTGACGGTGACCGACGACCAGGGCTTGCAGGATGACAGCACCCAGCAGATAACCATCGTAGAAGCTCCGCCGCCGGGAGCGACTGATACCCCGGTGCCTGAGGCGACCGACACGCCGGTACCCGAGGTCACGGACACTCCGGTGCCCGAGGAAGAGCCACCCACGGCCGCACTACAGGTTTCGCCCCAACCGGTTGAGGTAGAGCAGCCAGTGACGCTTGACGCCGGTGGTTCTCAAGCCGGGAGTAGCCCCATTGTCAGCTATCAGTGGGACTTTGGGGACGGCAATATCGTCGCAGGCGAAGATGCCCAGGTAACTAACTTGTACAGCGCCCCAGGGACTTACACGGCCACCGTAAGTGTGTTCGACGAAAATGGCCTGAGCGATAGCGCAAGTCAGCAAGTAGAGGTTGTTGCGGCGGAACCACAGGCATCACCCGAACCCCAAAGCACGCCATAAGGGCGACTGCGACCGTCGTGGGCTGAATGGCTTGTAAGCGTACAACCCATTCAGCCCGCCAGCGACGAACCTGTGGTCATGTTCCGAAATGTAACATCGTAGCACGGATCGGGATCCGTGCTACGATGTTAAACTTATCGTCTAACGTAGGTGATTCTTAGGGAGACATGTGGAGAACCTCGAATCGGCTTGCTTGAGATCACCGTCATCTACCCTTGCGCATGGACGCGTTCGGGCAGAATCTTGTACCAGACTCGTACTTCCCCTGGCCCGCGGTTTGGATATCGATCCACCCCCAGGTACTTGTGAGCCAGACGATCAATGCCGGCATCGGCGTCTTCCTCTGTAATCTGCACGACGCGCCCCCGCACCTGGAGGTAACGATACGGATTATCAGGGTCCTGGATCTCCAGGGCAACTCGTCCATCGCGCCTCAGGTTACGATCTTTCTGGCGGCCCACGGCGCTGTTTACCAAGACGTGAGTGCCGTCGAAATCAACCCACACGGGAGTCACCTGGGGACTGCCATTGGGCATCAGCGTGGCCAGGTGACCAAAAGCGCGCTTCTGAAGAAGATCGAGATACTCTTCAGGGATAGCCTTTGTTTTCAAGCCTTTGCCTCCTCAAAGCGTACTGTGCAAGGCAAATGCACGCTACGTATCTACCCATCCATTTCAAGTTCTGCCAGTAGCTTCTGATACGTCACAGGTTCATCCTCAAAAATGTACGTGGCTGGAGTGACAACCACGCCGCTACCGCCGATAGCTCTCAACTGCCCTACCGCTTGCACCAGGCGTTGCTTGCGAACGATGATGCTGATGGCGTACCAATGGGCGGCGTCAGTGTGGCGCAGATAGACAGGGGCAATCGTAGGACCCTGCAGGCCGGCCAGGTCGGGTTGAGATAGGACCTTTTGTGCCACCGCTTCCGGCGATTCACCCTGAATGTTGGCAATAATGGCGTGGAAGCCGGTGGCTCGCAGGTGAGCCTCAATGAACTCCAGCAATTGCTTGGCCACCATCAGCACGTCAGGCCGTTTCTTAAGGGCATAACGGTTGCCGATAAGGCACGCCTCGGAGGTCAGCAGGGTGCCGCCGTCGATCTGCTTGAGGCGATTCTCCCGCAGCGTGATACCCGAAGCAGTCAGGTCAGCAATGAGGTCAACGAAGCCCATGTGCGGCCCGGCTTCCAGGGCGCCTTCGGACCGGATGAGTTGGTAGAGCTCTATCCCCCGTTTGGCCAGAAAACTTTTGACCAATCTTTCGTACTTCGTACTAATTCGAAGGGGCTGGCCTTCAGCGGCCCGTTGGCGAGCGAGAACGGCCAGGTCGTCAACCGTAGTTACATTGCCCCACTCCTCGGGAACTGCCAGCACTAATCGGCACCCACCAAAACCCAACGTATCGTGCAAGACGATGATCTCGTCGCCTTCGCCGCGATACTCGGCTACGCTGTCGAAGCCAGTGATGCCCAGGCTTACATCGCCGTAACGCACTTTGCGCACAATGTCGGCTGAACGCTGAAACCAAACCTCAAGCTCGGGAATGGCCGGTATTTCAGCAACATATAGGCGCGAGTTGAGTTTGGTTACGTGGAGCCCACACTCGTCCAAGAAAGCCAGCGTTTCTGTTTCCATACGGCCCTTGCTCGCCAGCGCCAGTCGGATTTTGGGTCGATCGGATTGGTTGATTGAAGGCATCGCGGATCACTTTGGCTCAACAAACCAGGTCAGCGCACGGTCCAATGTAGCTCTGATGCGCAGTTTTCGCTCTCTGAAGGAGGCGATTTGCAGGGCATAGCTGCAATAACCAGCCTTGGGCCAGATTGTACATCGTATGAAGGGGGCTGTCAACGGGGTGAGGCGTGGTCAGCGTTGGATATCAGCCACCATGAACTCGTAATAAATTGGGGGTTGAATCTTACGTCAATCTTTGGTATACTAGGAGTGTATTTACTGAGTATGTATTTGGCTTTTGAGGAGCAGGAGGCTACGATGAGCACATCCACTGCCCAATTGATGCGGTTCTTACAGCAGGAAAACACCCGCCTGCAACAAGAGAACGAGGTTTTACAGGAAGAGAATCGAGCACTCCACCGCTATATGGACGCACTGGAGGATCTGCACTGGGCCGCCCAACGGATTACGTCTGAAGAGAACCTGCTCGATTTGCTTGATCAGATCCTATACAATGCCATGGTTGTTATCAGAGCAGAGGATGGCTCCCTACTGTTGCTGGACGAAGAGACTGACGAATTAGTATTTGCCGTAGTTCACGGGGACATCCGCGGGGAGCTGCGTGGCTATCGAATTGGCGGAGATATCGGCATTGCTGGCTGGGTTGCCACCGAGAGCGAGCCCCTCATCGTTGACAACCCTCGCCAGGATTGGCGATTTTCACCGCAAATTGACGAAGCGTTTGGCTTTGTTACCCGCTCAATCCTATGTGTGCCCATGATCACACGAGGCAAGCTCGTGGGGGTGATTGAGTTGCTTAACAAATATGATGGAAACAAGTTTATCGAGACGGATGCGACACTCCTCTCGATCCTGGCCCACGTGGCTGCTACTGCTCTTGAGGATATGCGATCACGGTTTGACGCTGAAGAGGCCTAGTCTCTGCTTGGATTGAGCCCGGGCACGCTTTCGAGCCGCTTACGAGCGGCTTTTTTCTGGGCGGTGCTTCTCCGGCTATCCCATATGTTCTCGAATAGCTGCCTGTTTCTAGACATTTTCTGCTCGAGTTGTATTCTCATCCCTGCCTATGGTATAATCACAAAGTTGATTGGCTTAGCCATCTGTCGGCGACGGATTTGATCCCGACTAGCACGCCTAAGAAGTCGAACTGATCTACGTAAACTGGGTTGGAGGTTATCATATCCCGAACAAGGTCTGCCGTGCTGGGTTGGCTGAAAGAGGATGGTTTTAGGCCATCATAATCGAATTAGTTGGGCAAGTTTGGGTTCGCTACAGGAGCAGAGCAATGGTTAGTGAATATCAAGGTCGAGCAGACAGACCAAGGCGCCGGTTTTCGGAAGCCAGTCGTTTCTTAACAAATGTGACAGATAGTCGGTGGATTGTGACTCATCACGGACAGATTTGGCGTCCTCCCACAGATGTATTTGAGACAAGTGACAGTATTGTAGTCAAGGTCGAGGTGGCCGGTATGGCCGAAGATGATTTTGTGATAACCTTTTCTGAACGTAGGCTGATTATCGCTGGTATACGACGTGACCCGTCGGCAAAGCTTGGCTATCACCAAATGGAGATACCCTATGGC
>Ga0209536_100009203_pt1 | contig 14689 bp, 11 predicted proteins | sample DeeMarSeWOR28_12_FD_187461 | JGI IMG/M metagenome (GOLD analysis project Ga0209536, IMG submission 187461) | Marine sediment microbial communities from White Oak River estuary, North Carolina - WOR-2-8_12 (SPAdes) (version 2) | ecosystem: Environmental > Aquatic > Marine > Intertidal zone >...
TCAGACTCTTTTAGCATGGCCGTTTCGATCAAACCGGGGGCAACGGCATTGACGTTGACACCAAAGGCACCCAGTTCTTTGGCCAGGGCTTTGGTGTAGCCGATGATACCGGCCTTGGAAGCGGAGTAATTGGTCTGACCGAATTTGCCGCGCAACCCATTGATCGATGTAATGTTGATGATTTTGCCGTATTTTTGGTCTTTGAAAACAGGCGCAACATGGCGGGTGAAATTAAAATAGCCCTTGAGGTTGACCTCCAGCACCCGATCCCATTGCTCCTCGGACATTTTCCAGGATACCCCGTCCCAATTCATGCCGGCATTGTTGACCAGGATCTCAAGGCTGCCGAATTCTTCCAGGGCGGCCTTCACCACCCGCTCGGCATCGCTAAACAAGGCGATATCGCATTGCAAGGCCAGGGCTTTGCGACCCATTTGTCGGATTTCATCAGCGTATTTTTGGGCTTCGGCTTCGTGTTTGCGGTAGGTGAGACAAATATTGGCGCCTTCCCGGGCCAATTCGAGGGAGGCGGCGGCCCCAATTCCCTGGGAACCACCGGTGACTAAGGCATTTTTTCCTTCTAATAGCATCTGCTCCTCCTGCGGGTTGAGGTTTTTGGACATTTGTTAAAAAGCTACATTAAAGCTACAATTTAATTATGTCAACAAAAATTCACGATCGCCGTTTTCGGCCTCAAAAGCATAGCGAATAAGGCTTAAGCTCCTAAAAATTCTAATGTTTATTAAGAAAAATTTTTCTTGACATCCTCGCAGAGCCCATGTAGTTACATTGTAGCTAAAATTTAAAGCAATCGGATGACTTATAGGGAGCAGCCCTAATCAATCATCAAGGGAATACATCAAATAGGTGGTACCCGAATTGGAATGATGGAAAAATGGAATTGAGGGTTACGGCCCTATGTTCCCTTGAGGGCAATTACATTTAATAGCATTTATCAATTTCGCACTGACCCTATGATTGAAATCGATTCTATCCTAATTTTTACCCAAAATTCCAGTATTCCAATATTCCATTATTCTATGGCTGAGATAAAATCTCAGACTAAAAGACATCTCAAAATTGTGTTAAAATTTTGAATTTACAAGATAAATAAATGACAAGGAGGAATAAAATGACAGCAGTACCTGACAAAATTTTGACCTGGCAAATGGTTCAACCGACCTCACGCGATCGAGATACCAAGGAAGTCACTCCGGGTAAGATCGAAAAGACCGAAATACCCGTGCCGGATTTAAAACCGGGCGAGGTTCTGGTGGAAGTTGCCGGTTGTGGGGTATGCCACACGGACCTTGGGTATTTTTATGACGGTGTGCCGACCGTTTCCAAGCCGCCCTTGACCCTGGGCCATGAAATTTCAGGCACTGTTGTGGCCGGTGACGATGCCTGGGTCGGCAAAGAGGTTATCATCCCCGCAGTCATGCCCTGCCGCCAATGCATTTTATGCAAAACCGGCCGCGGCAACAGATGTCTCAATCAGAAAATGCCGGGCAACAGTCTGGGAATCTACGGCGGTTTTGCGAGCCACATTCCGGTACCGAGCATAGATCTGTGTGAAGTCAAAAACCGGGGGGACATTCCGCTGGCACACCTGGCGGTAGTGGCGGATGCTGCCACCACGCCATACCAGGCAGCCAAGCGGGCCGATTTCCAACCGGGAGACAATGTGGTGGTTATCGGTATCACCGGCGGTGTCGGTCAGTACATGGGGCAAACTGCCAAAGCCCTCGGCGCCGGCACGGTCATCGGCATTGCCCGTAACCAGGCCAAACTGGACCGGGCCCTCAACTATGGTGCCGATTTTGTGATCAATTCCACCGACAAAGATGCCAGAGAGGTTTCCAAAGAATTTAAGGGCATCTGCAAGGAAAATGGTTTGCCGGGCTTCGGCTGGAAAATTTTTGAAATTACCGGTGCCAAGGGCGGGCAGGATATCGGCCTGTCGCTGCTGAGTTTTATCGGCAAATTGATTGTTGTCGGTTTCGGAATGGGCAAGATCGAATACATGCTGGGCCGCCTGATGGCATTTGATGCCGAGATCATTGGAACCTGGGGTTGTTTGCCGGAGTACTATCCCATCGTTTTGGACATGGTGACCTCGGGAAAAATCAACATTGATGCCTTCGTGCAGACCCGACCGATGAGCAGCATCGTGGAAACTTTCGACGAGGCCCATCGCGTTTCTCCTGACAAACGCATTGTGTTGACCCCTGATTTTTAGTGGGGACTCAAAACGAATTGACACCACGAAGATCACGAAGAACACAAAGATAAAAATGAATAAATAACTTTATGGTTTCTTCGTGAACTTCGTGTCCTTCGTGGTAAATTAGGGTTTTGCCTAAAACGGAAACAAATCAAAATTAAGAAACTAAGGAGGTAGATATTATGGCTTTAGACTGGATGCCCAGAGACAACGAGCAAAAAGACCACGCGCTGCATACTGACGCACATTGGGGGACGGATGCCGACGCTCCCTGTGTGGTTTATGAAAAACGGCCCCTCACAGACCCCAAGGGAAATGTGCAGGATGGATTGTACGTGGCCTGGATTCGCCTGAATAATCCCAAACAGTACAATTCGTATACCACCGAAATGGTCAAAGGGGTGATCGCCGGATTTGAGAATTCTTCTCTGGACCGCAGTGTGGTCGCCGTCGTTTTCACAGCCACCGGCCCGTATTCGTTTTGCACCGGCGGCAACACCAAGGAATACAGTGAGTTTTACAGCAAGCGGCCCGACGAATACGGTCAGTATATGGAACTTTTCAACCACATGGTGGATTCCATTCTGGCCTGTAAAAAACCCGTTATTTGCCGGGTCAACGGCATGCGGGTGGCCGGCGGACAGGAAATCGGGATGGCCTGCGACCTGACCCTTTCCTCGGATCTGGCCATCTTCGGCCAGGCCGGCCCGCGCCACGGGTCGGCTCCGGATGGTGGTTCATCGGATTTTTTACCCTGGATGCTCAGCGGTGAAGACGCCATGTGGAACTGCGTTTCCTGCGAGATGTGGTCGGCTTATAAAATGAAGGCCAAAAACCTGATCAGCAAGGCTGTACCGGTTTTAAAAATTGACGGCCAATGGGTTCGCAATCCCCAGATTGTTACCGACAAATACGTAGAAGACGGCGAGATCGTCTACGGAGAGTTTAAAAAAGGGGATGCGCTGAAAGAGGCTCGCGCCCTGGTAAGAGAGCATCAGGCCAACGCGGACTTCGAACTGCTGGACAAAGAAGTTGACAAGATAATCTGGACCTTTGCCAATCTCTTTCCCGGCTGCCTGATCAAGTCCATCGACGGTATCCGGATGAAAAAGAAATACTTCTGGGATATTGCCAAAAACGGCAACCGCCACTGGCTGGCAGCCAACATGAGCGGCGAGGCCTTCCTGGGCTTCGGGGCTTTCAACACCAAGAAGATCACGGGCCAGGACACCATTGACTTCATCAAGTTCCGCCAGAACATCGCCGATTCCAGGCTCTGGGATGAGCAGATGTTTGCGGAAGTTATGGGAAAACCAAAAGAATAATTTCCCTATCGCACAATTACGTGTTAAATAAATGGCAGGTTGCGTTTCAAGGGACGCGCCTGCCATTTTTTTAGTGTCAAGATGCAGGGTTGCCGAAACGCAAATGCATTTATAATCATTTGAACCTGATATGCTATCGGTTGCATATTATTTTCACCGCAAAGACGCAGAGAACGCAGAGGAGTTATTTCTTTCATTTGCCGCTGAGAGGCCGGCAAATGAAAAATCCCTAACCACTTCGCGTTGTGAATTGAATTCCGTTCGTATTTCTGTAAATGTAGAGAAATCAATTAATACAATTTAGCCCGCAGGGCTGTTGTTTTTCGCTTTCTGCCCTCTCAGCAGAACGTGAAAAGAAAATATCAACTTTGCATCCTCGGCGCCTCGAGCGAAGCGGGCGGTGAAAACAAACAATCGACTATAAGACTATATCAAATTGCTCTCGCAGATATATAAGCCATGCCTAAATTAAAATGGATTTTTTAGTATGAAAATTGACGCCCAAAATATTATCCGTGGTGATCAGCTCGCTGGGGCCCGGTTAATCCGGCTGCTGGAAGAAGAGGATCCAGCGGGTATAGAAGTTCTTAAACAACTGTATCCGCATACCGGCAAGGCTTTTGTTATGGGGCTCACCGGCCCGCCGGGTTCCGGCAAATCAACCCTGGTAAGTACGATTATCAGCGAAGTTCGCGACCGGAATATGAAGATCGCTGTTGTGGCGATTGATCCTTCGAGCCCGATTTCAGGAGGCGCCCTGCTCGGAGACCGCATACGCATGCGCCGTCACACCGAGGATGACGGGGTCTTTATCCGATCCATGGCCACCCGCGGTCACCTTGGCGGCTTAAGCAAAACCACCCGTGAAACGGTCCTGGTATTCGACGCCATGGGCTATGACGTCATTCTAATAGAGACCGTCGGAGTAGGGCAGGATGAGGTGGAGATCGCCCAGTTTGCGCATTCCACCGCCGTTGTCAGCTTGCCCGGAATGGGGGATGACATCCAGGCCATGAAAGCCGGCCTGCTTGAAATCGGCGATATATTCGTGGTGAACAAAGCCGACACCCCCGGCGCAGATGATGTGGTCGAACAGCTGCGGGTCATGCTCGGGATGCGCAGCAGGTCGGAAAACGACTGGTTACCGCCTATTTTAAAGACGGTGGCGGTAAAAAGCCGGGGCATTATTGAACTCGTAGACGCCTTCTGGCGGCACCGCCAGTTTTTAATGGACAGCGGTGCATTCGGCGAGCATAACTATAACTGGGAGTTTCAATTTTTTCGCCAGCTGGTCATGGAGATGGCAGCCGACCGGATATTTGGTGCGATGCAAGATTCCCCGGCCTATCTTAAGCTTTGCGACGATCTCAAAAACCGCAAAACGGATCCCTTTTCGGCCGCAGAGTCAGTCACCGGGGGATTGGCGTATAAAAAATAGATCCGATTATTTACGCCAGGGCGGACGTTCCCGCCGTTGTTTATGTGCTTTGTCTCTCTTTTTTTGCCTGGCGCCAGGCGTCGTCGGGTCCTCCTTTTTATCAAGATCAAGGAAGAAACTTCCGGCAGGCATTTTGGCCGGTTCTTTTTTTGACCTATCCGTTTTACGCGGCGCCGGCAGTTCCTTGGGCAGCGCAGGGCCGCTAAAGCAATCCCGTGGAATATAATCAGCCAGAAAAATGGATTCCCCGGCCTGAAAAAAAACAACCCCTTGATCTTCCGAGTGGTTGACCTGCACTGTCAGCAGAACTGCGGCATGATCGCTGCGTCGACCCATGCGCTCGGCCAGATCGCGATTGGAGGATAAAATAACTTTAGAAAAACCGGTGGGCATAATGCCTTTATCCAATACATGGGGGTAGGCTTTTTTCCGCACGCAGGTATAAAGCAATTTAGGAGGATCTAAGGCAAAGGTTAGCTTCGGTAAGTGTTCCCGATTTATGGCCCGGATTAAATCATCTGCAACTTCAAGGCCGTGATCCGGCAGGGTGATCATGATTTCGTTGATTTGAGGACGGCGAACGTTTTTCAGGCCCTCTTCTTCGTTGATGGCTTTCAGCAAATCTTTGATTTTGACAAAGCCTTCTTTATCCGCCACCAGTCCGAATTCATCGGGTCGGCGGCCCAGGACATAATTTAACAATTTAGCAAGCTGTTTGGGGGAACGCTGTGTCATGGTGATTGCTTTGCAATCAAGCTGATAGCGCGTAGCTGACAGCTGATAGTCAAAAGAGGTAAGTTGAATAGTTGATTGGTTGATTAGTTAAATAGTTAAGAAAGGATATCAATCTATCTTATTATCTGAATTTTCGGCTGAATCGCTGCCGTTCGACATCTTATATTCTTAACTTCCTAACCTATTGTTTTCTTTCTGTTTGCCCTATTTGACGATTCGACTATTTCTCTGTTTGACTGTTATCATTGAGCTATGAGCTCGTTTAGTTACTTGACCCTTAACTGTCTATTTGATATTTTCTCGACTGTCACTAAAAACTGCTCAATTTAGGTCGAATTGTCAACCGATTTTCTAAAAGTGGAAAGGATATGGCTAAAATGAAGTTTACAAAATCACAAGCTTTGTACGCGCGTGCCAGCAAGATAATTCCCGGTGGGGTCAACAGCCCGGTGCGAGCCTGCAAATCGGTGGGGGCCGATCCACTCTTTATTGAGCGCGGCCAGGGGTGTATGATCTACGATGCAGATGGTAATCGCTATATTGATTATATCGGTTCCTGGGGCCCCTTGATCCTGGGCCACAGGCATCCGGCTGTGATAGAGGCCATTATTTCAGTACTGGAAAGGGGAACAAGTTTTGGCGCACCCACCGATCTGGAGATTCAGCTGGCTCAAATGGTCATCGACGCGGTGGATTCGGTAGATGTCGTCCGCATGGTTAACTCGGGCACCGAGGCCACCATGAGTGCTATCCGTTTGGCGCGCGGGGCAACCGGTCGGGATTTCGTTATAAAATTTGACGGCTGCTACCACGGTCATGCCGACACCTTGCTGGTAGCTGCCGGCTCGGGTGTCGCCACCCTGGGAATTCCTGGTAGCCCCGGAATTCCGGAAGCTGTTGTCCAGCATACGATTTCGCTTCCATTTAATGATAAGGACGCTGTTAAAAAGGTGATGGAAGAAAAAGGCGATAAAATTGCCTGTGTCATCGTTGAGCCGGTGGCCGGCAACATGGGCATGGTGCCGCCGGCCGACGGTTTTCTGGAAACGTTGCGGGCGGAAACCGAAAAGCACGGTGCCGTTTTGATATTTGACGAGGTTATGACCGGCTTCCGGGTTGCCTACGGCGGTGCCCAATCGCTTTACGGTATCGTCCCGGATTTGACCTGCTTCGGCAAAGTGATTGGAGGGGGATTGCCCGTGGGCGCCTACGGTGGCAAAAAAGACCTTATGTCTCAGATTGCGCCGCAGGGAATGGTCTATCAAGCCGGAACCCTGTCCGGAAATCCGATTGCCATGACTGCCGGGATCGCCACCCTTGAACAGCTCAAAAAAGACGGCGTTTATGAATCCCTGGAAAAAAGCTCAAGCCGTCTGGTAGCCGGTCTGGCCAACGCCGCGCAAAAAGCCGGGGTAGCGGCCAGGGTCGGACATGTGGGATCGATGCTCGGTATGTTTTTTACGGACCAGGATGTCGCCTGCTTCGACGAAGCCAAAACCTGCGACCTCGAGTTATTCTCAAGTTTTTACCAGGGCATGCGTCAGCAGGGCGTATATATTGCGCCCTCCCAATTTGAAGCACTATTCCTTTCCACCGCCCATGCTGATGAGCACATCGATGCCACGGTCAATGCGGTAGAGCAAGTTCTGAAGAATCTGGATCGTTGAGGTTCAGGGTTCAAAGGTTCCCGTCTTCGCCGTGCCGGCTTCGGCGCGGCAAGCAGGGTTCAAAGGTTCAGAGTTCAAAGTTCTGAAGTTCAGGACCGTTTTCCGGGTGATAAATTGTAAACGAAGGCGCTTTGCTCCAACGAATTAAGGGTTTTGAGACAAGTTAACCCAGAACCCTGAACCTTTGAACCCACCAAGAAAGGGAGAAACTCATGGGTGATCTATCCGAGCACGAAAAATTGATTGAACGGTATTTGAGGGAAGACAAAAAGGAAGCGGCGGTTCAGCTGCTTTCTGAATTGATTATCAAATCTGCCAAAGAAAATAATTTCGAACAGGCCGAGGCACTCCGCGACAGGCTGTTTGAAGTGGATTCGATGGCGCTCAAGGAAATTGTGAAAACCGGGGAAATTATCGAAACTGAAAAAAGTAAGGCAATCGATAAAGAGCATTTGGACATCTGGTCCGAGTTCTATGATAGCCTGGTGCCGACGGAAACCAATGCTCTCTATTATGGGATGCAGATGGTGGAAATCCCGGCCAATCAAATGCTTTTTAACCAGGGTGATATCTGCTCCCGGCTTTTTTTTATCGATAACGGCCGGCTGAAGATGTTTTATCGGCAAGCGGGCAAGGCCATCCTGCTCAAAATTATCGGCCCCGGTGACATCGTTGGTGAGGACACATTCTGTTATGCCGATGCATTCTGCACCACTTCCGTGATCACCGACTCCCCGGTCAAATTATATGTCCTTGAAAAAGACCATCTTGCGAAACTGAATGCAAAAGTGCCGGGGTTGGAGCCTAAAATAAATGACTACTGCATTAAACTTGAATCGGTAGCCGATCTGCTTAAAGCCAAGAGACTGGAGCGCAGGGAGAAAGAACGCCTTAATTTGCCCGCCAGAGTAATTGTGCAAGCCATCGATGATGAGAAAAAGCCGGTAGGGAAACCATCGCGCGGAGAGCTTTTAGATATTTCCGTCAGCGGTCTGGCGTTTATTTTCAAAACGACCCAAAAGTCCGCTGCCATGATGCTGGGACGGAAACTGAAAACGGCCCTGTCATTTGCCGAGCTTGAATCCGACTTGAAATTCAACCCTGTTGGTACGGTGGTTGCCGTGAACAGCGAGCCTTTTAGCGAATATATCGTTCATACCGAATTTATCAAAAATCTTGATCCGGCTGTGTTTGATAAGCTGGAAGAAATGACTCAGCCCCACAAAGCTTAGAACCCATCCCAAAAATTTTGAGACGGGTTCTATACCTGGACCCGAGCCTGCCATACTAGCCGCCCAGCGTCATTTGAAGCTTTGAATTTAGGTTTCTTTCTATTTGATTTCTCCAAAAATATCTGTAATAATTAAATAAAAATGTTCATGGGATTTGGGCAGGATTGCATCAATGGCAGAAAAGCAACTCGGGGATAACCCGGTAAATGAAAATACGAGCAGCCAAACAGTAGACCAGGCACGTCTGGTTATAGCTGTTGAAAATACGGCAGAAGCCATTCTGATTACGGATATTGAGGGCAATATCCAGTACGTGAACCCAGCTTTTGAAAAAATTTCAGGTTATTCCCGCGCTGAGGCTGTGACGCAAAACATCACCTTTCTTAACAGCAGTCAACACGACCCCTCTTTTTTCGAGCAAATTTGGGATTGCCTGAAGCGCGGCGAGGTCTGGCAGGGGCGATTCATCAACAAGAAAAAAGATAAGTCCCTTTTTGAGTCTGAGGCAACAATTTCCCCGGTCAAAAACACGGCCGGGGAAATCATCAATTACGTGAGCGTTCAGCGCGATGCAACCCATGAGGTCCAGCTCGAGAAACAGCTGCGCCAGGCCCAAAAAATGGAGGCCATCGGTACCCTTGCCGGCGGTATTGCCCATGACTTCAATAACCTGCTGCTGGGAATCCAGGGCAACATCTCTTTATCGCTGCAGGATCTGGGGCCCGAATCCCCGCTTTTCAACAACTTAAAAAAAATTGAGCAATATGTTCACAATGGCGTAGAACTCACCCGCCAGCTGCTCGGATTTGCCAGGGGCGGTAAATATGAAGTGCGCCCGACCGATCTCAACCGGCTTTTAAACGAGCAAAATCTTCTCTTTAGCCGGGCAAATAAGGCGGTTGTTTTTAAAGACGACTTTGACGCGAACCTTTGGAATGTTGAGGCCGATCAGGGCCAGATTGAGCAGGTAATTCTCAACATATACATGAACGCGATACAGGCGATGCCGGCGGGGGGGACTCTCACAGTTCGAACCGAGAACCTCACCATTGACGAAGAGCGCTTAACACCCTACCGGGTAAAAGCGGGCGACTACATTAAAATAACCGTGGCCGATACCGGCATCGGAATGGATAAAAAGACCCAAGGAAGAATTTTTGATCCATTTTTTACGACCCGGGAGATGGGGCGGGGCAAAGGCCTTGGACTGGCATCAGTGTATGGTATTATTAAAAATCACGAAGGGTTTATTAATGTAGACAGTCAAAAAGATCGGGGAGCGCAATTTGAAATTTACCTGCCGGCCAGCCGAAAACCTGTGCCTGCGCAGCAGATAACAGTTGAGGAATTTTCCCACGGTCATGAGACGGTGCTTCTGGTAGATGATGAAGAAATGATTGTCGATGTCGGCAAGCGAATGCTGGACAAGCTGGGATATGAAACCCTGACTGCCATGAACGGGGCCGAGGCCATTGAGATCTACAAAAGCCGGAGAAAAGATATCAAGCTTGTCATTCTGGATATGGTTATGCCGAAAATCAGCGGGGGCGAAACATTTGACAGGCTCAAGCAGATCAATCCCGCAATTAAAGTCATCCTTTGCAGCGGTTACAGTATTGATGGCCAGGCAACAGAAATACTGAAACGCGGCTGTAAGACATTTATTCAGAAACCCTTTAACCTGAAAACACTCTCACAGCACATCCGGGCGGTGCTGGCCAACAATGATTAGGCCAATACCCTGGTTGATTGAAAATCGCTCAATTAGGAGTAAAATGACATGGGTACTGGAATATTGGAATGTTGGAATACTGGGTTTGGCGGAATGAGATCTATTTTCATATAGATGGCGCTTGTCAGAAAATAAAATCTGGAAATCATCCACTTTTCATGCCCAATATTCCATTTTTCCACCATTCCATTATTCCAATAGCTGCCCAACGGCAAACACCACCCTGTGGGCTGAAATCAAAGCCTGGCTGCTCTGGACCGGGCTGCTCTATTTTTTTCGCCGTATTTTATGACTATGGATATGAATAAAAATACAGTTCCCGAGGCAGTGCAAACCATCCATCTGATAGCCGTATGTGGTACCGCTATGGGGGCGCTTGCCTGTATGCTGCGGGATCTCGGTTTTGAGGTAACCGGTTCCGATCAGAAAATGTATCCGCCCATGAGTTATTTTTTAAAGCAAAAGGGCATTAAAATGAACGATGGTTTCAGGGCCGAAAACCTTTCCTATGGACCGGATCTGGTGATTGTCGGCAATGCTGTTTCCAGAGATAATCCGGAGGTCGAACAAATGCATAGATTGGGGCTGTATTTTTGTTCCCTGCCCCAGGCACTGAACCGATTTGTGGCCAGCGGTAAGCAAACGCTCCTGGTGAGCGGCACCCACGGCAAGACAACGACTTCCGCCATCCTGGCCTGGATGTTGTATGAGGCTGGCTATGATCCTTCTTTTATGATCGGCGGTATACTGAAAAACTTTGACAGCAACTACCGGCTGGGTAAGGGCGCCTATTTTGTAGTTGAAGGCGATGAGTACGATACGGCCTTTTTTGACAAAGGTCCAAAATTTATGCACTTTGAACCTCAAATGGCTGTTTTGACCAGCGTCGAATTTGATCATGCCGATATATTTAATGATTTAGATCATGTCAAAGAGGTATTCGAAAAATTTGTCTCTGGGCTACCGGTCTCAAGTACGCTGCTGGCCTTTGATGGCGAGCAGAATGTGAGCGAAGTTATCGGCCATCATTATTGCCGCATTGAGCGCTACGGCCAAAAGGCAGCATCTCCTTGGCGTCTGGGTTCTATTTCCGCCGAAGCGCCCTGGACGGTTTTCGAGGTTTTTAAAAACAATCAACCCTTTGGCGAGTTTAAAACCAAACTCTTCGGCGAACACAATCTGTTAAATGCCCTGGCTGATATTGCAATCGCCGACGGCTTAAATATTCCGGTGGATGTCATTGCCACAGCGCTTCAAACCTTTGAAGGGATTAAACGCAGACAGGAGATTCGGGGTCAAAAAGGACAGATTACGGTGATGGATGACTTCGCCCATCATCCCACTGCGGTGCGGGAAACGGTCCGGGCTGTTAAATCAGTCGTTGCCAGCGGCCGATTGATCGCGGTCTTTGAACCCCGCACCAATACCAGCATGCGTACAGTCTTTCAGAAGGAATACCCCGGTGTATTTGACCCGGCAGATATAATTTGTATCCGCCAACCGCCGTTGTTGAAAAAAATTCCCTCCGGGCAACGATTTTCTTCCGAGCAACTGGTGGAAGATTTAAAACGTCGCGGCAAAAATGCGCATTATTTCCCGGATACGGACACCATCCTCGACTTTTTATTGATCACCGCCAGGCCGGGAGATCTAGTCCTGATAATGTCCAATGGCGGGTTTGACAATATCCATGAGCGCTTGCTGGAAAATCTCTGACGCACCACTGCTTTATAGCCACCCTTGACCGCTCGATTTTTTTGGCCCGTCCTCTTTTATCGGCAATTTTTCTGAAACCGAATATTTCTTGACAATTCGCGGTGTTTCAATTACTTATCTCTGATGTTGAACCAAAGAGTAAAAGTGACTATAATAATTTAATTACAGATAGTTACATGTTAATATTTACTTATATTGTTTGACAAATACAGTAATTTGGGAGGATCATTTGAATAGACGTGTTGTGATAACGGGGGTTGGACTGATCACCCCTCTTGGAATAGGAGTCCCGGAAACATGGGAATCTCTGTGTGCGGGAAAATCGGGTGTCGGAGAAATTACCCGATTTGATGTGTCAGATTATCAAACCAGGATCGCAGCTGAGGTTAAGGATTTTCACGCTGAGGATTTTCTCCCCCAAAAGGAGGCCAAACGCACCGAGCGCTTTATTGCCTATGCGGTGGCCGCCGCCCGGTTGGCCATCGAAGACTCCGGACTGGTTATCAACGGCTCCAACTCGAATAGAATCGGCGTGATTACCGGATGTGGACTGGGGGGCCTTTCGATTCTTGAAGATACTTGCCTTAAGCTAAACAGCCAGGGTCCAAGGCGGGTCAGTCCCTTTTTTATTCCGATGATGATCGGTAACATGGCCCCGGGGATGATCTCCATTCAATTGGGTGCCAAGGGTCCCAATGCCTCCCTTGCTACCGCATGTGCTGCCGGAGCGCACGCGGTGGGTGATTCCTATAAACTTATCCGCAGGGGCGAGGCCGATGCCATGATTACCGGCGGTGTAGAGTCGGTGGTCAACCCAACCTGCATTGCCGGTTTTAATTCTATGAAAGCCCTGTCCACGCGCAACGATGAACCGGAGAAGGCCTCGCGTCCGTTCGACCGTGACCGAGACGGTTTCGTTGTGGGCGAAGGCAGCGGTATTTTGATCATTGAAGCCCTTGACCATGCGCTTGAACGCGGTGCTAAAATTTATGCGGAACTTACCGGTTACGGCATGAGCGGTGACGGGTTTCACATGACAGCCCCGCCACCGGATGGAAGCGGCGCTGCCCGTTGTATGATGGCAGCCCTTGAGGATTCCGGGCTTCGGTTTGACAAGATCGACTATATTAATGCCCACGGCACTTCTACACCGCTAAACGATTTATCCGAAACCCGGGCGATTAAAACGGTATTTAAGGATCATGCCTATAAACTGGCGATCAGTGCAACAAAATCCATGACCGGGCATTTACTGGGCGGTGCCGGCGGCATTGAAACCGTATTCACCGCTTTGACCATTTCCGAGGGTCAACTTCCGCCGACCATCAACCATGACCATTCAGGCGATGAATGCGATCTTGATTATGTACCCAACGTGATGCGCAAAGACCGGGTTGAACACGCTATGACCAATTCCTTCGGGTTTGGCGGTACCAACGCCAGCCTGATATTATCAAGATATCACAACTCTGATTGAACCAAAATCCTTCGATCAGATGTTAATTGTTACCGAGTAACTGATACCTTGCATTTGTTCTAGACTCAATTGGGGTCACAGAAAAGCAGCTTGAGAGCAACCGGCTTATGCCGGTTGTTTTTTTATTTTTTTTTGATATATACTCCGGGTCAATATATAGAAATTGAATCCATGAATACAGATCAATACCTGCATACACTTAAAACCGAATTTGGTTATCAAAGCCAGTCCCGGCCCGGCTTCCTTTCCAATTATTTGCCGGGCTCGCTAAGCCTGCTTTATTACATCCGGCTTGGATATACGCTCTTGCATTCCACTTTTCCTGCCCGCCGGGGCACTCTTGACCGCGCAAAGTGGGCCGTATATTCGCACAGGTGTCTTAAGGTTGTCGAATCCGTTGGCGGCAATGTCAATATTTCGGGACTGCAGAGCGTAGCGGGTCAGCAGGGACCGGTGGTTTATATTGGCAATCATATGAGTCTGATAGAAACCCTTATATTGCCTGGTATTGCATTGGCCTTTGGCGATGTGAATTTTGTTATCAAGGAAGAACTGCGTCACTATCCGGTTTTGGGCTCTATTTTCAAAACCTTGGGGCTGATCGCTGTTTCGCGAAAAAATCCGCGCGAGGATTTTAAAGTTGTTTTGCGCGAGGGCCACAAATTTATATCCAACGGTGGATCCATCATCATATTTCCCCAGGCTACCCGGAGCGTCGAATTTGATGTGCAGGCGTTCAATACCCTGGGAGTAAAGCTGGCATCCAGAGCCGGTGTTCCCGTGATTCCGGTAGCCATCAAAACGGATTTTCACGGTAATGGAAAGTGGATTAAGGATATGGGGCCCATTAATCCTCAAAACACCCTATATTTTAAGTTTGGGAAGCCATTGCCTGTTTCCGGCAAAAGCCGGGAGATTCACCAGCAGGTTGTAGAATTTATTACAAAAAATTTATCCGCCTGGGGTGGCAAGGTTAAAAAGAATTCGGCCCCCGGCCTCTCCGAGCTCTAGGCCCTGCCAGCCGCAAGCAGCAGGGGCCGATGCCCCTGAGGAAATGCGCAATGATAAAATGCGGAAGTTGGAATGCGGAAACTGGAATGCGGAATGGGGAAGTTGGAATGCGGAAGGCGGGATGAGAAGATG
>Ga0209536_100009204_pt1 | contig 14689 bp, 4 predicted proteins | sample DeeMarSeWOR28_12_FD_187461 | JGI IMG/M metagenome (GOLD analysis project Ga0209536, IMG submission 187461) | Marine sediment microbial communities from White Oak River estuary, North Carolina - WOR-2-8_12 (SPAdes) (version 2) | ecosystem: Environmental > Aquatic > Marine > Intertidal zone >...
GTACTCGGGTGAGGCCGTGGTGGCGCTGCCGACAGCGTCGGCATCGGTGCCGAAGTACAGCTCGTGCGAAGCGGCCGTTTCTGCGGCCGTCCAGCTCAGCGTTGCATTGATCTGCACATCCACAGCACCGTTAGCCGGTTGTGGATTGCCCACGGCGCCCGGAGTCGTGAAGGCCCAGACGTCCCCCTTGTGAGTCTCGACGGCATCGAACTCGTCAACTCGCCAGTAGTAGACCTTCTCTGATTCCAGCGCAGCCGGATTATAACTGGCCGTTCCCGTAGGTGCCCCGCCCGTGGCGCTGTCCACATCTTCAAAGTCATCGCCGAAATAGACTGTATGTATTCTTGCGCCAAAGCCCGGCGTCCAGGTAAGGATCGCGTTAGGATCTACAAATTCGGCGCCGTCGGCCGGGTCGGGATCGTAAGCCGTCCTGGGGGGAATCGAAAAGCTCCAGACATCGCCCCTCCAGGGACTGTTGGGTTCGGTGTCATTGACCTCATCGATTCGCCAGTAATAGGTTGTCCCCGGAACAAGACCATCGGGATAGGGAAATCCCGGAAAGCCGGCCACAAGAAACGTGCCGGTCTGGTTGCCCCTGAATACCGGCGAGTCGACAGTACCAGCGCTGACGTCGTCGAGATTGTCGCCCAAATACACATCGTGAGAGACTGCAAAATCCCCCGTCGACCAGCTTAGGTTCACCCACGTGTCTTCATAGAGCGCACCGTCTTGCGGATTGGGCTTCTCGGCGATTGTGAATGTTGGAGGGATACCTTCGAACAGTTTCTGAATCTGGGCTGCTGACAGAGTCCGGTCGTAAAGACGAACATCGTCCAAAAGCCCATTGAAAAAGGAATACCCGTCTTTTCTGCCTCCTATTCTAATGGGCTCATCGTTCAACACTCCGAAATTAGTCGACTGCTCGCTACTTCCGGCGGCAACTCCGTCGATATAGAACTCGACGAGTTCTCCCGTTGTGAATACTACGGCAACATGGTGCCACTGCTCGGCAACAATAGAAGAGTCGGATGTGTAAAAGGTGTACTGCTCACCCTCGGCTTCTTGGTGCCCAAACTGCAGAGCGCCGCTATTGGCCTCCGTTCTGAATTCGTAGTTGCCCGGATAGTTGTCTCTTGCCGTACCACTGGGCTGTTTACATAAGATGAAGTAGTAAGTGTTGAGATCATTCACCTGCACCCATGCCGTGATAGTCAGGGCGTCCGTCAGAGACAGCGATGCGTCATGGCCGGCCTCTACAAGGCCATCTGTACCATCGAAACTCAAAGCGCCGCTGCCAACCATTCCTGTCACCCATTGAGGATCACCCAGCAGGGTACCGTCGTGACCTTTGCCGGACCCGTCTTGAGCGATTGTGCCGGAGCCTTCATCAAAGGCCCAATGGCCTATTAATCCTGCCGAAACGTTGGCCGCCATTCCCAGTACTAGACCAAAAGAGATTAGAAAGATCAGTTTCTTGCACATGGTAATCCTCCTTTAAATGAAATTATACCCTTCAGGGTAGCAAATTGCCGCGAGCAAAACCATAACCTGTTATGGTAAAGCCACTTGCCCGCGCAAGAACGCGAATTTTCGATCAGGATCACTATAATAGCAACGGTTCTTGCAGTCGATTCGCTAAATAGAATCTACAGAGATGAGTATCTCGATTCGGCGTTACCTCCTTCGTTCCAAGGCCCGATACACATGACCGGTTGGAAAAGCAAGGCTGAAGCAATCTGCAGGCAATTCACCCGAAGAAAAGGCCAATACCTGCGCATGCCACACACATCGTTTATAGCAGATCAATCGCCTTTTGGTCAAGGGAAATCTTTGGATCAAATCAATGCAAGAGGGCCTGTGCCGCATCAAATCGGTACAGGCCCCGCATTTCAAATATGAGGGCCGCGTATTTGCGAGCCGCTACCAGCCGTCCTGGCATAATCTACCTGACAAGTCGGATCTCGTCGAAGTACATCGTCCCTGTGCCGCCGCTGGCAGATGGGGCGTTCTTGGTGCCAACACCGATGGTGATCGTGTTGACATTTGTAAGATCGACCCCGAAAGCCGCGAGGTCGATGACCCACTCGTTCCATCCGCCCTTCTGTGTTGCGCTGGCGTCGTCGTTATAAACCACGGCTGTGCCGTTTAGAGCGACGTATATCCGGTCCGCGGCATTTGCCGATGCGCCCCTGAACCACAGTGACAGATTGGCGACGCTTTCGACTGTCCAGTCATGCTTGGTCAAAGTGAGGGTAGCCTCAGAGGTTTTGCCGGCATTGTCGTAGGCATAAACGAGCGATTGGCTGCCGGCCTTTACAATTACCGGCTCAGCATAAGGAGGAAGCTCGTTGCCGACCAGTGCACCATTCGTTGTGGTTCCATAGCCGTCGATCCACTTGTCGAATATCCTGTTCTGGCCGGGCTGTCCCGCTGGAGGATCGACGTTGTCATACGACTCGAAATTGTCCACTATAAGATAGTCCGGCACCGTGAAATTCCAGATCGTTCCGGCATTGACGGCCCCGCCGGCCTCGACCTCGTCGACGCGCCAGTAATAGTCGCCACCACCAAACTCGACCAGAGAAGCCAGAGACAGACTCGTGCCGGCTTGATTGCCCTGGAACTCCGCAGCGCCATTGTCGGCGCCTGCAACGGCGTCACGATCCCGGCCCAGGTACACATCGTGTGAAGAGGCCGTGTTGCCTGGCGACCAGCTCAGCGAACTTATGTCACGGATATCCAGCAGAGCGTCACGATGGGGCACTGGATTGCCGGCCATCTTGGGGTCGCCATTGATCACTTCTGCAATCTCAGCGTCGGTCAGCACTCTGTTGTAAACCCTCACGTCGTCTATGCGGCCCTTGAAGTACCTGTCATCCAGATGGCTGTACTGCCTTCCTATATGGAAGAAGTCCGGACTCGGCACGAAATCGGTCACATTCCCCGCTGCTTGTCTAACACCATCCACATAGAGGATGTTGTTGCGTCCCTCGTGAATGCCAGCGACGTGGTGCCAGTCGGTATCCGTGTAAATGACGTCGCTGCTGGCCATTCCGTTAATGCCGGCCGTATCACCGTCGGAAACCCACAAACGGAACACATTCGACGTATGCCTGACAAGGCCGAAGCCCTGGTAGCCGCCGACATTTCTCAGTTTGCCGGCGATGCCGAGGTACTGTCCGGCGTTGCCCGGCGTCATCTTGACCCATGCGGCAAGTGTGAAGTCGCCCGTGACGCCGGCGCCTGACGCGCTGCCGCAATCAACGTACTGTCCGCTGCCGCTGAATTCCAGCGCCATGCCCTGGTATCCATCGACCCACTGCGGCTCACCGACGAAACTACCGTGACCGTTGTGGCCGGACCAGTCCACCGCGGTAGTGCCCTCGCCTTCATCCAGCGTCCACCAGCCCAACAGCGACTGGTCCGCGATGGCAATATCGGCAATGGTCGTGAAACTCCAGACGTCGCCATTGTGTGTCTCAGCGCCGTCAAACTGATCGACCCGCCAGTAATAAGTTGTGTCTTTTTCGAGCTGGCCCGGATCGTATGTCGTTCCGACCGCCGGACCCTTGTATGTCGTGCCCGTGCCGGCTTCCACCTCGGCAGCATCCTTGCCGAAGTACATGTGGCTGAGCTTACCGTTGAAACCCAACGTCCAGCTCAGCTTTACATCGTCCTTGACAAATCCGACACCATCGGTCGGACTAGCATCATAAGCCTTCTTTGGCGGAACCCAGAAGCTCCACACGTCGCCTTTCCAGGGGCTCTCCGGGTTGGCGTCGTTGACCTCGTCGATTCGCCAGTAATACGTCGTCCCGGGAACCAGTCCATCGGGGAATGGAAATCCGACAAAGCCTACAATAAGATTCGCCGCGATCTGGTTGCCTATAAATGTACCCTCAGCTCCGGCATCGACTTGCTCATAACTATCACCGAAATAGACATTGTGTGAAACCGTGAGCTGTCCCGGCCGCCATTTGATGTTAGCCCAAGTAGCTGCAAGCATGGCGCCATCTTCAGGATCCGGGCCAAGTGCAAACGGCCACGGTTTGCCCTGCATAATTCCCAGAACCTCGCCTGCCGACAGTGCAGTATCATAGATCCGCAGATCGTCAATAGCCCCCTCGTACCAATTGCGCCCGCCACAGCCAGGATCGCCGCCAATATAGAGGTCCTCGGTACTGTCGAAGGGAGCGGGTGCTGCCTCGCTTGCCTGCTCGGCGCCGTCCAGATAGAGGGTCAGCGTACTGCCATCATAAGTGGCGGCTACGTGAATCCAGACATCGGCCACCGTTGGTGCGGCGACGCTGGTGTAGGCGCTTCCATTGGCAGAACGGACTCCAAACACCAGGTTGCCTTCCTGGCGGGGAGCATCCGGTTCCGGCCCGCCCAGGCCAAGGAACCAACTGGCCCAGGTAGAACAACCCAGACCGTGGTAAATGATCACCCCCGTGGCGCTCTGTACATTCAACCAGCACGCCACAGTATAGGCATCTGTACCGCGCAGCTTGAGCCCCTCGCTGTTGGGCATCTGCACATAGTCGCCGGCATTAGGCAGACTCAGGGCACCGCCAATAGGCCCCACGGTCCAATCTGGATTTCCAGTGAAGGTGCCGTCGGCGCCATTTCCGCTCATGTCGGAGGCCGTATCGCCGCCCCCGTCATCAAACATCCAGTGTGCGACCAGGTCCGCCGATGTAGTGTGTGCCGCACTGAACACTATGGCAAAGGAAATTAGAAATATGAATCTTCTGCGCATAACAAGCCTCCTCCAAAAAGTACGTAAGAATGGTTGTTGCTGTCTACCAACTACATCAGAATTGCTGCATGACATTTTCTTGATTCGGTGGTACCTCCTTCCTTTTTTGAGGACTCCGTCGGGCAGTTAGTCAGAAAGACTACTCCCTCGAGCATTTTGCAGGGCTCGGATCAGCTAGAAGAATGCCCCCTACAAATGCAACCAACACTTTTTATATCAAAACGACCATCTCGCGTCAAGGAAAACCTGGTAGCCAGACGGTGGCCACACCGCACACGCGACCGATGTCAAAAGCTCCAACCCATCCACTTTGACGGCCCCGAACAGTCAATATCACAACTCGACCGGCGCCGCATCGATTGAAGAGGGGCCTGTGCCGGTTGAAGTCGGTACAGGCCCGCCAATATCCCGTCTGTCCGGGGCCGGCATATCAACTCGGCCGCATGGCACTCCGTCGGTCCAGATTGCTCTGACCGATATTACCGATACAGCCGGATATCATCAAAATACATGGTCCCTGTGCCGCCGCTGGCAGATGGGGTGTTCCTCGTGCCAATGCCAATCGTAATCGAGTTGACATTTGTAAGATCGACCCCAAAGGCAGCCAGGTCGACAACCCACTCGTTCCATCCGCCCTTCTGTGTTGCGCTGGCGTCTTCGTTATAGACCACGGCTGTGCCGTTTAGAGCGACGTATATCCGGTCCGCGGCATTTGCCGATGCGCCTCTGAACCACAGCGACAGACTGGTGACGCTTTCGACTGTCCAGTCACGCTTGGTCAAAGTGAGGGTCGCCTCGGAGGTTTTGCCGGCATTGTCGTAAGCATAGTTCATTGACTGGGCGCCACCGTGGACGATCGTCTGCTCGGCATAGGGCGGCAGGGGATTGCCGACCAGAGCGCCATTGGTCAGGGTCCCAAAGCCGTCAATCCACTTGTCGAATATCCTGTTGAGACCGGGTTCGCCGGGCACCGGATCAATGTCATCATAGGACTCGAAATCATCGACGATAATGAAGTCGGCCGTCGCGAAGCGCCAGACAAGACCTTTGACAGTACTGTTCGGATAAACCTCATCGATACGCCAGGCATAACTGCTGTCCCATGCAAGCCCTCCGGGATCATAGCTCTCGGCGCCAAGAGCCCTGGGGCCGACATATTCGGGTGAGGCAGTGGTGGCGCTGCCGACCGCGTCGGCATCGGTGCCAAAGTATAGCTCGTGCGAAGCGGCGGTTTCCGCCGCAGTCCAACTCAGAGTTGCGATCATCTGCACATCCACCGCTCCGTTAGCCGGTTGTGGATTGCCCGCGGCGCCCGGAGTCGTGAAGGCCCAGATATCACCTTTGTGCGTTTCGGCACCGTCGAATTCATCGACTCGCCAGTAAATGACCTTTTCCCTCTCAAGAGTGCCGGGATCATAGCTCGCCGCTCCCAAAGGCAACCCGCCGACGGCGTTGCTCACGTCGTCATAGTTGTCACCGACGTAAACAGTGTGCAACATGGAGCCGTACCCTCCGGTCCAGGTGAAAACCGCGTTAGGGTCTACGAACTGGGCGCCGTCAGCCGGATCGGGGTTGTAAGCGGTCTTGGGCGGAATCGAGAAGCTCCAGATGTCTCCTTTCCAGGGGCTGTTCGGATCGGCATCATTGACCTCATCAATCCGCCAGTAGTACGTCATTCCGGGAACAAGACCCTCGGGGAAAGGAAATCCTGGGAAACCGACAATGAAAAGCGTCTCGGCCTGATTTGCCCGGAATGTCTCGGCGGTGCCATTATTCACATCGTCGAAATTATCCCCTATATATACATCGTGTGTGACCGCAAAATCCCCCGGCCCCCAACTGAGGCTCACCCATGTTTCCGGATGCAGGGCGCCATCGGCAGGATTGGGTCCGCGCGCAGTTGGATACTCTGCGCCGGCTCCTTCCATGGCCGCCAGAAGCTCATCCTCGGTCAGGGCATGGTTGTAGAGCCGCACGTCATCGATCATTCCCATGAAGTAGCCCGCCGGTTCCCCCCGACCGATGCGCAGCTCATTGTCGCTCTGGGTCAACTCTCCGGAGACATCCATCGCGATGTCTAACTGGCCATCGACATAGATGCGGGCCTGGGCACCATCATATGTCAGGGCGATGTGGATCCATTCATTTCTGGCCAGCACAGTTGTCCCCTGCACCATGGTCTCGCCGGCAGAAGTATTCAGGTATACCCGCACCGAGTCCGGCTGCACGCGGAGTATGTAGATCGAGCCAGTTCCGGTGTCTGCTACCTTTCGGACAACATGGTTTGCCGCCGGCCAGTCTTCACCATTGATCCAGGCAGCCATGGTCAACTGGTCCGTGTTGACATCGAGACTCTCAGAGTCAGGTGCAGCAAGATAATCGGAGCTGCCGTTGAAACTAACAGCACCGCCGAGTTTTCCATCCTGCACCCACACAGGAGAGCCCTCGAACCTTGCATCATTCCCATTGCCGCTTGAGTCAAAAGCCGTCGTCCCGGAACCTTCATCCAACCGCCACCAGCCCACAAGCTCAGCTTCTACCGGATTAGCCAGAGTAAAGGCCCACACTAAAAGAAGCAAAACAAGACAGAACAGTCTCTCAGACATTTGAAGTCCTCCTTATGAGAAAACACGATGGTTCGTCGCTCAGGTCACGCGCCGGAGCGACTGACGCCGTTTTCCATTTGCACTTCTCAGCACTTGCCTTCAACTCAGGCGATTCTCCGGCCTCGGTGCCGGGAGCTGGCCCGATCGCGACCTCAGCGCTTCAACAGAATGTCATCAAAGTACATAGTGCCTGTGCCGCCGGATGGAGACGGCGCATTCCTGGTGCCGACTCCGATGGTAATCGTGTTGACATTTGCAAGGTTCACCCCGAATCCGCCAAAGGCGGACAGGTCGATGACCCACTCGGTCCAGCCCGTTATCTGTGTCGCGCTCGCATCCTCGTGGTAAATCACCGCCGTGCCATTGAGCGCGACAAACAGGCGATCGGCGGCATTGCCAGCGCTGCCGTTGAGCCACAGGCTTAGTTTGGTAACGCCTTCGGCAGTCCAGTCTCGGGGGTAAACGAGCGTCAGGGTCGCCTCCGAGGTCCTGCCGGCATTGTCGTAGCGATAAACAAGCGACTGCGCGCCGCCGTGAACGATGGTGCGCTCGGCATAAGGCGGCATGTCATTGCCGACCAGAGCTCCATTTGTCAGGGTACCGTAGCCGTCTATCCACTTGTCGAATATCCTGTTGAGACCCGGCTCGCCAGGCGCAGGATCGACGTTATCATACGACTCGAAATCATCGACTGTAAGATAGTCGGCCACGGCGAAACTCCAGAGCTTGCCCTTGGTGACCGTAGCATCGGCATTGTGCTCATCGATGCGCCAGTAATAGGGCCCGCCACCCCATTCTACGCCTTCGGGCGGAGAATAAATGGTCGCAGTCTGCCGGCCTCGATATACGCCCGTTGTATCGGATGTATCGGCATTGTCTACAGCGTCACTATCGGTGCCGAAGTACACAGCATGCTCGGAAGCACTGTCTCCGGGGGACCAGGTAAGAGGCATCGCCTGTGCGATGTATGTTGTTGAGCCATTGGTCGGATTGGGGTCCCAGGCGAGTAACGGGTCACCTCTCATAACCTGCTTGATTTCGTCCGCCGTCAAGATTCTGTCGTAGATCCGGACGTCGCTGAGCCAGCCTTGCCACCGCCCTCCCCCGGCGGGCTCACCGGCCATGTAGAATGGATTTGCCTGGATGGTTTTCGTGATGGTGCTGGTTCCGGACTCGATACCGTTGCGATAGTAGGTCAAAGTCGTTCCATCCTTGACGCCGGCGTGGTGAATCCACACAGCGGCCGGGATGTCTTCGTAATCGACAGTCATGAGGTAGTCAGGATCATTATTGTAGAACTCAAACTTTGCCGGCGTAAACTTGACGAACTCAAGCGGATCGGTACCGGTGTAGCTGTACCGGTTGCCCAGGATCAAGTTGTTACCTCCAATGGACAGGTCCGTGGCCTGGTCCGGATGCTGCTTGGCCCAGAAAGCCCAGGTAAAGTCATTGGCGAGAGTCATCTCCGGAACTCCGCCGGCAGTGACGTACGCTCCGCTGGTGTCATTCCCATTGAAACTCAGAACCATACCGCGCTGCGGATCGGTATCCCAAACCGAACCGCCTTCGCCGAGTCCGCTGTTGGTGTTGGTTATGACACCATGGCTGCCGTGGCCTGACCAATCAACGGTGACAGCACCATAACCTTCATCGAGCTTCCACCAGCCGAGAAGACTAGGCTCTTCAATAGCTATGACCGGCAATGTCGTGAAGCTCCAGACATCGCCTTTGACCGTTGCAGCAGGTGGATTGGATTCATCGACACGCCAGTAGTAGGTCTTGCCCAATTCCAGTGTGCCGGGTGTAAAGGTGGTAGTTACCGCCGGCGTTCCTGCGACAGCACTGTTCACATCGTCAAAGTTCTCGCCGAAGTGAACATAGTGCAGCTTCGCACCGAAACCCGGCGTCCAGCTGAGTTCAACGTTCGGATCGAGGAACTCGGCCCCGTCAGCCGGATCGGGATTGTGCGCAGTGGTCGGGGGAACGGAGAAACTCCAGACGTCACCTATCCACGGACTGTTGGGCTCCGAGTCGTTTACCTCGTCAACGCGCCAGTAGTACGTCGTACCCGGTACAAGACCTTCGGGATAGGGAAATCCAACAAAGCCGACAATAAGCATCTCCGAGGACTGGCTGGCCCTGAAAGTATCGGCGGCTCCGTTGCTCACGTCATCGAAACTCTCGCCCAAATACACCTCATGCAACGCCGCGTACGCTCCGGCAGACCAGCTAAGGTTCGCCCACGTATCCGGATATGCGGCGCCGTCAGCGGGGCTGGGGCTAAACGCCTCCATTCGTCCGGCTATCTTCTTGACTTCGCCCGCCGATAAGGCCCTGTTGTATATGCGGACCTCATCGATCAGACCTTCAATGAAACCATAAGCCATACCGCCGATTTGAATCGGTGCATTCACCACGGCTCGGGGGGAAGGCAGGCCTGTGCGAACTGCCGAGCCATTGAGATAAATCGTCGGCTGCTTGTCTTCATAGACTACCATGATGTGATTCCAGTCAGTTCCTATCTCGGCCTCATACACGGCGGTGGCCGGCATGTAGTTGCTGCCATGCTCGTAGACGAGGATACCGTTGGTCCCGACGGACAATCCGGCGCCGCCCTCAGTCTCTCCGCCGTGCTGCGGATCGAAGACATATCTCTGGCCCGCCACTCCCCCCACTCCGGCTATCGATTCCGGGTCTATTTCATGCGTAACCGAGGTCTTGAGCCAGCATCCGAAACTGAACGTGTCTGTGGGCCGTCCGGTTGTTCCCACTACGACGCGATCATCCACTCCGTCGAATCCTAAGGCGTACCCCTCGCGTCCGGGCTGCTGATAGAGGACGCCGTCAAATGATGTGGCGTCATTGTGATTATCGCTCTGATCGTACAGTATCCCGCTTTCCTCCTCGAACTTCCACCAGCCCACAAGATCGGGGTCGGCAGCGCCGGCCGTGCTCGTCAGAGCCAAGCCGAGCATCAAGACAAAAAATGTCGAACAGGTCAGTTTCTTGCACATATTGATCCTCCTTCACTTGATTATGTTAAAACAATTATTGCCGCTGGTTTATCCGATAGGAATGCCAGAAGATGACATTTCCTCGACTCGAAGCTACCTCCTTCTTGCAGACCCGACGAGCACCTTTCAGTCAAGAGCACACAAACACGCGGCGGGCCACGCAAAATGCGCCTTTTCGCAATACGACTAATCTACAAAGCATGATTAAACCAATTTGTACCACATCGGCACCGCCTATGGCAAGGCAATCACCGCACCGCACACGCAGACGGGGCCTGTGCCGAGCCAGTCAACGCACGCCCCGAAGTGATCGACATCCATCCTGCAGAGCCTACCGCACGAGCTTTATGTCGTCAAAGTACAGTGTCCCTTGACCGCCGCCTGCCGCCGGCGCGTTCTTGGTGCCGACACCGACAGTAATCGTGCTCACATTTGCCAGGTCCACGCCGAAAACCGCCAGGTCGATGATCCACTCGTTCCAGGTGGAAAGCTGCGTAGCGGCCGGATCATCGTGATAGACCGGTCCCGGCGCGCCGGGATTGAGAGCAACATATATCCGGTCGGGAGAGTTGCCCGAATCGCCGCGGACCCACAGTGACAATTTCGCAACACCTTCGGCGGTCCAGTCAGTCTTGGCCAGCGTCAAGGTCGCCTCCGAGGTCTTGCCGGCATTGTCATAGCGATAGATCATGGATTGGATACCGCCATGAACGATGCCCGTCTCGGCATAGGGCGGCATATCATTTCCTACCAGCGCACCGTTGGTCGTGGTCCCGAAGCCGTCGATCCACTTGTCGAATATCCTGTTGAGGCCCGGCTCGCCGGGCGCCGGATCGATATCGTCATAGGATTCGAAATTATCCACAATCAGATAGTCCGGCACGGTGAACTTCCAGAGCGTTCCGGCAAGGACGGTTCCGTCGGCCTCGATCTCGTCGACGCGCCAGTAGTAATCACCACCTCCAAACTCGACAAGAGAAGCCAGTGACAGGCTTGTCCCGGCTTGATTGCCCTGAAACTCCGGCGAGCTATTGTCGGCGCCGGCGACGGCATCACGCTCGGTGCCGAGGTAGATATCATGCGAGACAGCCGAATCGCCGGCCGACCAGCTTAGCGAAGAAATGTCACGGATATCAACGAGAGCGAGCCGCCCTGGTACGGGACTGCCGGCCAGCCTCTTGTTGCCGAGCATCAATTCAGCGATCTGTTCGGCCGTCAATGCCGTGCTGTAGAGGCGCACGTCGTCCATTATGCCTCTGTAGGGGCTGGCGCCGTTGGGATGACTGCCCAACGTAAACTCGGTTACGCCAGTCATGGCCCTGGTCATGCCGGTTGCGCTGTGCCAGAGCTCGCCGTCGAGATATATCTCCTTGACGCCGGTCTCGGCGTTCTTGACGAACGTCCAATGGCGCCAGTTGCCTCTGTATTGGCCCGGCGAGGCGGGCGCGTAGATGCGATCATAGTCGTCGCCGGCAGTCTGGCCCGAGTCGAAGTAGACGTTGCCGCCCCAGGGAACATGGGCAGAGAATACCCTTGAGCCGCCTGCAAACGCGCCGAAGTTGAATGTGTCCGGCACGCCAGCCGGATCCCCATACGTCCACATCGCAAGCGTTGCCTCGTTTGCGATCGTGGACCACGCTTCGGCTGGTATGTGCACTGAGGTGACGCCGGCCATGTCCATTGCACGGGCGTGATATCCATCTACCCACACCGGGTCAGCCGCGCTCTGGACCCTGCCGTGGTTGCCATGACCGGACCAGTCCACGGCCGTCAGGCCCTCGCCCTCATCGAACGTCCACCAGCCAACCAGAGTCGGGTCCGTGATCTCGAGTTCGGGTACGGTCTGAAAGCTCCAGACGTCGCCTTCGTGCGTCTCGAGGCCATCGAACTCGTCAACCCGCCAGTAATAGGTCTTGCCGGACTCAAGCGTGCCGGGAGAGTACGTGGTCGCCTGCTGCAGCACCGCACCGACTGCATTGGTGACCTCGTCGAGATTATCACCGAAGTACACCTGGTGCAGGCTCGCACCAAACCCGGCCGTCCAGCTCAGCGCAGTATCGGTAAGCACAAAATCTATGCCGTCGGCAGGGACCGAATCGTAGGCTGTCCTTGGTGGAATCCAGAAGCTCCAGACGTCGCCCTTCCAGGGGCTGTTGGGCTCAGCCTCGTTGACCTCGTCGACTCGCCAGTAGTAGGTAGTGCCCGGCACCAAACCGTCCGGATACGGAAATCCGACAAAGCCGGCAACGAGGTAGGTCGTCATCTGGTTGCCCCGGAACACCGGCGAATCGTGCGTGGCGTCGTTGACATCGTCAAAACTGTCGCCCAAATACACATCGTGTGAGACTGCGAAGCTTCCCGGTGACCAGCTCATGTTCACCCAGGTGTCTTCATAGAGCGCTCCGTCCTCCGGAGTGGGACCCAAAGCATATGGATATCCCACACCGCCTTCCATCGCGGCCAGAATCTCCACCTCCGTCAGTGCGTGGTTGTACACGCGGACCTCGTCGATAGCGCCGTTGAAGTAATGGGAACTGCCGTCGCGATGACCGATTCGCAGTGGAAGCCCCGGAGGAACGAGGGTCCCTGTCTGGGCCTGTTCCAACACCAGCTCTCCGTTCACGTAGATTCGTGCATTGGAACCATCCCAGGTCGCAGCGGCGTGCAGCCATTGGCCCGGCGCTACAGCACCGTTTGGTGCTGACTGCGTGACGTGTCCACCATCCAAAGAAAGGGTGAAGTACAGAAAGCCGCCTGCTCGATTGACAAACAACCCGTAATTCTCCCATGGACCGTTCTGCTGGCCGTTTGCGAGGATGGCCAGCCAACCGTCGCCGGCATCGATCCAGTTTATCCAGGCAGCCACTGTCACGTTGGTGTCGGTATCAAGGCTACTCGAGGCAGGCACTTCTACATAATTGTCCTGTCCATTGAAGTGAAGGCCAGGTCCATATTTGCCCTCACCCCGGGTCGCCCCATTGATGGTGCCGTCGTTGCCGTTGCCGCTTAAATCGAAGACAATGTCCCCGGAACCCTCGTTGAACGACCAGTAGGCCACGAGTTCAGCCGAAACATTGGCGGCCATTCCCAGCACGATGGCAAGAGAGATTAGAAAGATAAGTTTCTTGCACATGGTAATCCTCCTTCAAATGAAATTATACCCTTCAGGGTAATAAACTACCGCGAGCAAAACCATAGCCTGTTGTTGTAAAGCCACTTGCCCGCGCAAGAACGCGAATTTTCGATCAGGATCACTATAGTAGCAACGGTTCTAGCGGTCGGCTCGTTCAATTGAAATCTACAGAGATGAGTCTCTCGATTCGGCGCTACCTCCTTCGTTCCAAGGCCCGATACGGATGGCCGGCTGGAAAATCAATGCTGAAGCAATCTGCAGGTATTTCGCCCAAAGAGAAGATCAATACCTGCGAATGCCACACACGTTGTTTATAGCAGATCAATCGTCTTGCGGTCAAGGAAAATCTTCAGATCAAATCAATGGAAAGGGGCCTGTACCGTATCAAATCAGTACAGGCCCCGAATCTCAAACACTGCGGCCGCAGTTTGACGGGCCGCTGCCAACGGTTCTTTTCTACCGAATCAGTCGAATGTCGTCGAAGTACATCTGGCCTGTCCCGCCGCCAGAGGGGCTATCCTTTGTGCCGATTCCAATAGTAATCGTGTTGACATTGGTCAGGTTTACGCCTGAGAATGCCTGAAGGTCGATCACCCACTCGGTCCAGTCGGTTATCTGCGTCGCAGCAGGATCATCGTGGTACGCCGCCGCCGTGCCATTAAGCGCTACAAACATGCGCTCGCCGGCATTGCCCGAACTGCCTCGGAACCACAACGACAATTTCGTGACGTCTTCGGCCGTCCAGTCGCGCGGCCAGACCAACGTCAGCGTTGCTTCGGACGTCTTGAGGTTATTGTCGTACAGATACGGCATCGACTGGGCGCCGCCATGAACAATAGTCTGCTCAGCATAAGGCGGCAGATCGTTGCCTACCAGGGCGCCGTTTGTTGTGGTCCCAAAGCCGTCTATCCAGTTGTCGAATATCCGGTTGCTGTTCGGATCAGGCGGATCGATATCATTGTAGGACTCGAAGTCATCCACTAGCAGAAAGTCCGCCGTCGCAAAGGTCCAGACCAGACCTTTGACAGTCTTGTCCGGATAGACCTCATCCACGCGCCACGCATAGCTGCTGTCCCAGGCAAGTCCTCCCGGATCATGACTCTCGGCGCCAAGCGCTCTGGGGCCTATGTACTCGGGTGAGGCCGTGGTGGCGCTGCCGACAGCGTCGGCATCGGTG
>Ga0209536_100009205_pt1 | contig 14688 bp, 16 predicted proteins | sample DeeMarSeWOR28_12_FD_187461 | JGI IMG/M metagenome (GOLD analysis project Ga0209536, IMG submission 187461) | Marine sediment microbial communities from White Oak River estuary, North Carolina - WOR-2-8_12 (SPAdes) (version 2) | ecosystem: Environmental > Aquatic > Marine > Intertidal zone >...
AGACGCGCGGGAGGATCGGCTCTCATGAGAATGATCCTGGCGGTGATGTACCGGGAGTACCGGATCCGCACCACGAGCCTGACCTGGCTCTTCTTTGATTTGTTCATGCCGCTGACCTATCTCCTGCTCTTCGGCATCGGGCTGGACCGCACCTTTCAGGGCGGGGTTGCCCTGGCGGGCGCCACGGTCAGCTACAACGCCTTCTTCCTGGCGGGGGTCCTTTCGATGGCCTGTTTCGGCATCGCCATCAACACCTCTTACGGCTTCTTCGTGGACCGTGAGAACGGGATCCTGTACGAGTTTCTGACGTATCCCATGACCAGGACGGAGTTTCTCTTTGGCAAAATTTTGTTCAACTGCCTCACCTCGCTCGTCCAGGCGATACTCACCATCACGCTGGGGTCGGTGCTGCTGGACATCCCCATGCGGTGGGGATGGAGCGTGGCACTTGCGCCGGTCATCGTTCTCGGCACGGCCGGCTGGTTCTTTTTCCTCACCACCTTCGCGCTCCTGATCCGCAGGAACGACATCTTCAACACATTCATCAATGTTGCCTACTTCCTCTTCATGTTCGCCAGCAGTCTCTTTTACCCCGCCGAAGCGTTGCCCGCCTGGCTGAGGACGCTGGCAATTGGGAACCCGTTCACCTGGCACACGGACATCCTGCGCTATCTCACCATCGGGGTCGGGGAACCCGGAAGCGTCCTGGTCGAGCTCGGCGCCTTTCTCATCTTCACGGCCGTCTCCTTCGGTGCGGCGTCCTGGACCCTACGGCACGGCATCCTCCGCTGACGCGTTGCATTTCCTCGCCCGAGTCCGTATCATCGATCCTACAGAAGGGGAACGCTGCATGAGAGAGTATCTCGACCTGGTGGATCGTGTGCTTACCTCAGGGGTGCGGAAGAACAACCGCACGGGTATCGACACGATCTCGGTGTTCGCCGAGAACTACCGGGTGGACCTCGCCGCGGGCTTCCCGCTGCTGACCACCAAGCGGGTGAACTTCAACGCGATGCTGCACGAGGTCCTCTGGTACCTCTCGGGCGAGGATCACATCCGCAATCTCCGGCAGCACACCCGCATCTGGGATGCCTGGGCAGACCAGGATGGCAACCTGGACACTGCTTATGGCCGTTACTGGCGGCGCTTCCCCAGCGCCCAGCGCGACCCGGCGACCGGCCAGTACGTAGTGACAGAGATCGATCAGATCGGCAAAGTGATCGAGCTGTTGAGGACCGATCCAACCTCGCGGCGCATGGTCGTCACCGCCTGGGAGCCGGGCAATGCCTTTGGCAGCAAGCTTCCCCCCTGTCATTACACCTTTGTCTTCAACGTGGAAGCACACCGCCTCAACTGTCACCTGAGCCAGCGCTCAGGCGACATTGCCATCGGTATTCCGTTCAATCTGGCGGCCTATTCGCTCCTGACCCACATCCTAGCGCGGGAGGCCGCGCTGGAGCCCGGCATCTTCGCGCACACGATCGTGGACGCACACGTGTACGTGAATCATATCGAGGGGCTGCGCGAGCAGCTCCAGCGCACGCCACGGCCCCTCCCGCACCTGGAGATCGCCCCAAAAGGGATCGAGGAGCTCACCTTCGAGGACGTCCGCGTCGTCGACTACGATCCCCACCCCGCCATCAAATTCGAGGTGGCGGTGTGAGGCTGGCGTTGATCGCCGCCATTGCGCGCAACCGCGGGATCGGGAAGGACGGCGCTCTCCCCTGGCATCTCCCCGAGGACCTCAAGCGCTTCAAGCGGCTGACCATGGGGCAGACGATCCTCATGGGGCGCAGGACCTTCGCCTCCATCGGCCGGGCGCTGCCTGGGCGGCGCAATGTTGTCCTGACCCGCACGCCCATTACTGGGATCGAGACCTACCGATCGATCGACGCCGCGCTGCGGGCACTGGCCGGCGCTGATCGCGTGTTCGTCATTGGCGGGGGCGCGCTGTATACCGCCCTTCTTCCACAGGTCGATGAACTCTATCTGACGCTCGTCGACCGCGAGGTCGAGGCCGACACCTTCTTCCCCCCCTATACCGAGCTTCTGGCAACGCACTTCCGCGAAGTTTTCCGCGAAGAGCATCCGGGATACACCTACGTGGACTACGTTCGCCTGCCGGAGAGCTCGCCTCCTGTGCCGCAGGTATGAACTTGTCCCCCTTTTTCGTACCCTGAGGCATGGTAGACGTCGCCGTGGGCATCCTCATTGAGGGCGGACGCGTGCTTGCCTGCCAGCGCACCGAGCACGCCCGCTACCCCCTGAAGTGGGAGTTTCCGGGAGGGAAACTCGAACCGGGGGAGGACCCGCAAGAGACACTTCGGCGGGAGCTCAGGGAGGAACTGGGGGTGGAGGCGATGACAATCAGGGAGTTCCACCGGCAGGAGTGGGTCTATGCTGAGGCAGTCGACGCACCCGGCCAGGATGGAGCCTTCTGCGTCGTCTATTTTCTCGTCCCTTCATTCCGGGGTGACCCGGTCAACCGGGTGTTCCGGGAGATCCGCTGGGTACGCCCGGAAGAGCTTCTCTCGATGGACATTCTGGAGGGAAACCGGGACGCCATCCATCGCCTTCTTGCTACTGATGGCAGGCATGCGCACCGCTCCGACTCCTGAAGCGGACACGGCCCCGCTCATCCGCACCGTCCTTCGCTGGTATCAACACCGGGGCCGGGATCTGCCGTGGAGACGGACCCGTCAGCCCTATCGCATTCTGCTCTCAGAGATCATGCTCCAGCAGACGCAGGTTCAGCGGGTGTCTGAGGCCTATCCGCAATTTCTCCGGCGCTTTCCTACCCTTGGCAGCCTGGCGAGGGCACCGCTGCGCCAGGTGCTCATCACCTGGCGCGGCATGGGGTACAACAATCGGGCCGTCCGGCTTCATGCGCTGGCCCGCCGGGTGGTTGCTGCAGGCGGGCGGTGGCCACGGACGCTCCGGGAACTTCAGGCTCTTCCGGGTGTCGGTCGCTACACGGCGCACGCCCTCTTGGCCTTCGCCTTCGAGGAGCCCGTCCCGGTCGTCGACGTCAATGTGCGCAGGGTTCTGTCGCGACTCCTCTGGACGATGCGCTCCCCCTCCGCTCTGAAGCCGGAGTCAGTCATCTGGAATCGCGCGCGGGAGATCATCCCCCCCGCACGGGCGTTCGATTGGAACCAGGCGGTGATGGATCTAGGGGCTCTGCTCTGCACCGCATCCCGCCCGCGCTGCACGGCATGTCCTGCCGCCTCCCTCTGCCGCTCACGTGCCTTCATGGGGCGCGCGGTGCGGCGGCGGCCGAAGCGCGAACCATCCTTCCAGGGCATTCCCCGCCGCATCTACCGTGGACGGATCGTGGAGGCATTACGGGACCTTCCTCCGGGCGCGTCGCTTCCGGCTGCCGAACTCGGGCGGCGCCTGGTGCCGAGATTCTCCGCTCGCAACGCGGCGTGGCTCGAGAAGTTGCTGCGGGATCTTGCTTGCGACGGGATTCTTCTGCTTGAGACCCACGATCGGGCGCCGATGGGGCGCGTGAGGCTGGTAGAGTGAGTTCTTCTCTCGGCTATGCCGGTCTGGGGGAGATTCTGGCGCTGCATCGCCAATGGGGCGGCCTCATCCGGGAGCGCCTTGAGCAGTTCGCTGCGGTGCGTGAGGAGGAGTACTTCTACGAGCTCCTCTACTGTCTGCTCACGCCTCAGTCGAGCGCGCGCAGTGCGGCCAGGGCTGTCGATGCCCTCCGCACGGCCGACTGCTGGGATGACCCGTCGTTTCTATCCACCGTGCTCGGCGACCGGTCGTCCTACATCCGCTTCCACAAAACCAAGGCGAGGAGGATCGTTGCAGCCCGACGGCTCTTCCCCCTGGTTAGGGAGCACCTCGCCTCCATCGCGGAGGCGCAGGAGCAGCGGCGCTGGCTCGTCACGAATGTCGAGGGTCTAGGATGGAAGGAAGCATCGCATTTTCTGAGGAACATCGGTCGCCGCGATCTGGCGATCCTCGACCGACATATCCTCAAGAACCTGTATCGTCACCACGTCCTCTCTTCGCCGATCGGCGGCCTGACCGCCCGGCGGTATGCGATGATCGAGCAGGAGTTCCGGCGCTTCGGTGCCGCCCTGGGGATTTCGATCGATGAGCTGGACCTCCTTTTCTGGTCGCGCGAGACGGGAGAGATTCTGAAGTAGAGCGAAGGGTGTCCTTATGCAGTATTGCGTTCTGGGCGCAGGCATGATGGGAAGGGCTGTGGCCTACGATCTGGCCATGCATCAGCCCGGGGTGTCTGTCGTGCTGGCAGACATCGAGCTGGAGGCTGCTGAACGAGCCGCGCGCGCAATCGGGCCGACGGTCCGGCCCGTGCGACTCGACGTCCATCACGGGGAGGAGCTACGTACGCTCCTGCGTGGCTCTGCAGTCGTGATCAGTGCCGTCTCCTACGCGGTGAACCCGCTGGTGACGCGCGCGGCCATTGACACGGGCGTTTCGATGTGCGATCTCGGCGGCAACAACGACGTGGTGCGCGCGCAGGTCGGGATGCACCAGGAGGCCCGCCGCGCGGGTGTGACGATCATACCAAACTGCGGCCTCGCGCCGGGCCTCGTCAACGTGCTGGCAATGCACGGGGCAGCCTCCTTTGAACAGCTCAAGAGCATCCACCTTCGCGTGGGTGGTCTCCCCCAGCAGCCCCGGCCGCCGTTGAACTACCAGATCGTCTTTTCAGTCGACGGTCTGATCAACGAGTACGTGGAACCGGCCGAAGTCATCCGGAACGGCATGCGCCAGGAGGTCCCGTCGCTGGGCGATCTGGAGTCCCTACGTTTTCCTCCTCCCTTCGGCGAGCTTGAGGCCTTTACAACCTCGGGGGGCCTCTCGCTGCTTCCCGCACTCCTGGAGGGGCGTATCCACGAGCTGGACTACAAGACCATTCGCTACCCCGGGCACTGCGAAAAGATGCGCACGCTGGTCGAACTCGGCTTTGCCTCCTCGGAGCCCATTGTCATGGGAGGTATGGTGCGGACCTCCAGGGAGGTTTTTGCCGATCTGCTGGCCAAGCGTCTTCCCTCGGGCGGGAAGGACGTGGTGCTGGGCCGCGTGTCGATCGTGGGGACCCGCACAGGGCGGCCGGCCGCGCTTGAGTATGAGTTACGAGATTACTATGATGAACAGACGGGAATGAGCGCCATGATGCGCACCACGGCCTATCCGACGGCGATCATCGCCGCGATGCTGGCCGCAGGGGTGGTCACCGAGCGCGGCGTGCTGATGCCGGAGCAGTGTGTGCCTGGAGACCGGCTGCTGGAGGCGCTCGCGCAGCGCGGCATCCTCGTTGAACAACGAGACGTCTGACCTTCAGAGGTGGCAATGTATCCGCTGAGTGTTGAAATCAGCACACGGGACAGTGTTCTGCAGAAGGAGATCCGCCGACAGTATGTCGTGCAGACCCGCCACCCCCGCTGGGAGATCCTCAAGATCTTCCTCCACGCCTTTGTTCACCTGAGGTTCCGCTAGCGATGGCCGGCACGAGCTCCTTCGACGTCGTCTCCGAGGTCGACCTCCAGGAGGTCCAGAACGCCGTCGTGCAGGCCCAGAAGGAAATTGCGCAGCGGTATGACTTCAAGGGAACCCACTGTGCGATCGAGTTCAACGTTCGCGAGAACGCGCTGACGCTCTCGGCCGACGACGAGTATCGTCTGAAGAGTCTCATCGATGTCCTGCTCGAGCGGCTGGTCCGGCGCAAAGTCCCCGTCAAGGCGCTCCACTACGGCACCGTGGAGCCGGCCTCGGGCGGGACGGTCCGCCAGACCGTCCGCCTTCGTGTGGGGATCGAGAAGGAGGATGCCAAGCGGCTGGTGAAGATGATCAAGGACAGCCGCCGCAAGGTCCAGGCGCAGATCATGGACGACCAGGTGCGGGTCTCCGGAAAGAGCAAGGACGACTTGCAGGCGGTGATCACCCTGCTGCGGGACGCCGACCTGGAGTTTGCCATCCAGTTCACCAACTACCGGTAGGGATCCCCGTGGCGTTCCGACGGGCGTGGACCCTTCTTCTGGCACTGGCCCTGTTCCGGGTCGTCCCGGCAGCGGCTCAGGAGAACACTGTCACAATCCGCTTCGAGGACGACCCGGACCGCTCGACCGTTATCGGAGCCTTCCCCTCCCACGGCATTCTCTACGCCTCCCTCACCGACCTCGCCCAGGTGCTTCGCCTCACGACCTATCAGAACACCGCTGCCGGGAAGCTTGAGATCAAGCAACCGCCCTATCGCGTCAAGGTGACCGGACGAAGCCCCTTTGTCGTTGTCACCGACCGCGTGGGACGGCAGACGGTCTACCAGCTCTCGCACGAGGTGTTGTTCGCCGCGGAATCCTTCTTCGTACCGCTGGAGGAGTTCTCGCCATTGATGGAACCCCTGCTGACCACCCCCGCCGTTTTTGATGCCACCACCCGGGTGCTCCGCATCGGAGGCAGGGCGATCGTCCGCGGCCCAGAGATCGCGACGCTCATCATGGAGCAGAAGGCAAACGGCCAGCTCATCCGCGTCCGCTCCCTGAAGCCACTGCCGGATTACGAAAGCTGGCTCCGCCCGGACGGCTGGCTCTATGTGACGATTGCCGATGCCCGCGCCGACACCGCCGCCATCAACGCTCTGACTCCCTCCGGTATTGTCCAGAAGATTGTGGCAATCCAGTCGCCCACAGCGGTCCAGCTGACGTTTCGGCTCAAGGGGAAGGTGGAGACCACCGAGATTGTCCGCGATCAGGGTTCGAACGACCTGCTGATTTCCATCCACACCGCCTCGGGCGAGGACGCGCTGGCTCGGACCCAGGGATCGCGAACAGTCCAAGACGATCTGGAGGACCGGCGCAACCGATGGAAGCTGGACGTCATCGTCCTTGATGCGGGGCACGGGGGGCACGATCCCGGCACGATCGGCGTCGGTGGCGTCAAGGAAAAGGACGTTGCGCTGGCGATCGCTCTGAAGCTCGGACGAATGATTGAAGCGAACCTGAAGAACGTGACGGTGGTCTACACACGCAAGACCGACAGGTTCGTCGAACTGTACCGCCGCGGGCAGATCGCCAACGAGGCGGGCGGAAAACTCTTTGTGAGCATTCACGCCAACGCGCTCAAGCGGAAGCCGAGCAAGACGCAGGGGTTCGAGGTGTATCTGCTCCGGCCGGGCCGGACCGAGGAAGCGATCGCGATCGCCGAGCAGGAGAACAAGGTGATCGAGCTGGAGGAAGGCTACGAGAACCGGTACGAGGAGCTTACCGAGGAGAACTTCATCCTGGTCGCCATGGCGCAGAGTGCGCACATGCGCGCGAGCGAGCAGTTTGCCGATCTTGCCCAGCAGGAGCTCGAGAAGCACACGGGACTGGAGAACCGCGGCGTCAAGCAGGCGGGATTCTACGTGCTAGTGGGTGCGGCCATGCCCAATGTGCTCATCGAAGCCGGCTATCTCTCCAACCGCTCCGACGAGCGGTTCCTGAAGAGCGCGCGAGGTCAGGAAAAGACCGCCAATGCGATCTACCGCGCGATCAAGCGCTACAAGGATGAATACGAGAAACTTCTCATGGAAGGGAAGGATATCGGCGCCTCACGCTGAGCGCTCTGCTCAGTTCCGCTGCTGCGGCTTTTCCTCCCTGCCGTTGGCCGGCGCAAACAGCTCATCTGGCAGTCCCGTATTGACCCTGTATTCCCGGTAGACGATCCGGACCGTTCCGCGGCGAGCCATGCGCTGTGTCCGGCCCGAGGGTGGAGTCTGTTCCCAGCTGGGGCGGTCGCTCGTATCCTCAGAAGCCGCATCAAAACGGATCAGCACTTCGGCGGGAAGCCAGAAACCGTCCTCCGCCGCGAACTCGAAGTCTGCCGTGATGGCGCGCCCGTCGACCGTGGAGGTGGCCAGCTGCACCGGCAGCCACTTCCCCGGGTCCACAGCGAGCGAGAGGCGGCGGGTCCGCGTTGTGGCCTCGCGCGGCTCCAAGCCGAGGCGCAGAATCTCCATCCCCCTGAGCGTATCGCGCCGGCTGTCTTCGACCAAGAATCTGTCCGGGATCGCGGAGATCGCTACCGGGAGCACCTCCCGGGGGATGATCGCCACGCCATCGGCTTCGATGTGCACGCGATCGGGGTACTTATAGTAGAGTGTGGCTTCCATCGGTGGCACAGACATCCGTTCGATATCCACGACGATCTCCAGGCGCACCGTGTAGTCCTGGGCGCGCCCCAGCACGTTGATGACGCTATCGAGCACGGCCCGCCCGCGAGCATCCTCACCGGTGCGGGCGGGCCCGGCCAGAAGCATCACGGCAAGCAGAACACTCACCGCTCCTCTCCTTTCTGCGCCAGGAAGCGGTTGTAGAGGGCCATGAAGACGGCCGCCCCGAGCCCGATGGCGAAGATGACCAGAAACACGGTTCCCGGGCTCCCCCCCTCACGCGCGTACGTCGCGTACAGCCAGCCGCCAAGCGTCCCCCCGACCCCCCAGGCGATAGCGATCGGGAGGAAGGCATATCCTTGGAAGAGGCCCTGCTGCCCTTTCGGCGCGATATTCGAGATATACTCATAGTATCGCGGGGCCTGAATCATCTCCCCGATGGCGAAGACCGCGATCCCGGCAATGATCATGGGAACTGAGGGGGAGGCGGCAATGATCAGCCAGCTCATCGAGGAGATGACAAAGCCCAGCAGGATGGCCGGGCGGGTCGCAAGGCGCCGCGTTATCCGCTCCAGGGGGAGCTGGAGCAGAATAATGGCCCAGGCGCCGACCGACATGATGATCTCAAACGGCGCATCCGGCGACACATAATCGGTGATGTAGAAGGGGATGACGACAAAGATCTGCCAGAAGATGATCCAGTAGAGCGCGTAGATGAGCAGGAAGACCATGAAGCGCAGATTGCTGAGGACCACGACCAGGTTCTTGAACTTCGTCCCGAGGGTCTCGGTGTCGGTGTGCGATGCGTCGGCCACCTCCCGGTAGAACAGGAGATTGACCAGCAGCATCAGCGCACAGCTTGCGGCCGAGACCAGGTAGACATACTCGATGCCCACCCGATCCCGGACCAGGTACGCCAGCAGGGGGCCGATCGCCGCCCCGATGTTCACAATCCAATAGTAGATCGCATAGCCGAGGGACTTCGTCTCCGGCGTCGCCGTGACGGCAACGGTCCCCAGCACCGACGGCTTGATGAAGGACCCGCCGAAGGCAGTAAAGACGAGCATCGGGACAAGCACCCAGTAGAGGGGAAACCCCTCGTAGAGCTCCTGCAGGCCGGTGATGCCCGCCGATCCGACAAGAAAGTAGCCGACAGCGAGCATGCTGAAGGCGGCGGTGAAGGCACGCCGGAACCCGAAGCGGTCGGCGAGCGTGCCGCCGACAATCGGCAGAAGATAGATCAATCCCCCGAAGAGCGAGGAGAGCTGCCCGGCCTCGATTTCGCTGAAGTGGAGATGATCACGGAGGAAGATGCTGAGAACGGTTGCCTGGCCGTAGTAGGCGAGGCGCTCGAAGAGCTCCATTCCGTTGGCCACCCAGAAGGTCGGATGAAAACCCTTCCGGAGCCGGTCAAGAGCACTGACGGAGGTCATGGGATCGGTCATCAAGGGAGACCGACGAGCTCGTGCTGGATCTCCCCGGTGACCTCGGGGGTTCCCTCATGGCGGATGAACATATTCAGCTCCGAGCGGACCGCCATGCGTCCTGCCAGGTAGATGCCCGGCTCGATGGAGAAGCAGCAGCCTGGCAGCAGCAGGCGTTCGTCGCGGGTCTCGAGATTGTCGATGTTCACCCCGTCCCCGTGCGTCTCGGTCCCGATGCTGTGCCCCGTCCGGTGAAGGAACGCCTTCCCGTAGCCTGCCTTAGCGACCACCGCGCGGCAGGCATCATCCACCTCCCACCCGTGGCACGGCCGTCCCCGCGCGAAGCGATCCTTGACAAAGGCGACCGCAGTATCCCGGGCCTCCCGGACGACGGCAAAGATCTCCTGGTAGAGCTCAGGAGGCCGTTCGCCAAGAAACCCCACCCAGGTGATATCGTAGTAGATCGCACCCGGGCTCTTAAGCTTCGCCCAGAGGTCGACGAGCACGGTGTCCCCCAATCGGAAGGGGCGGGCGTTCTCGGGCGAAAGATCGAAGTGCGGGTCTGCGGGGTGCTCATTGGTGCCCACCATGGGAGGGTCGTAGGTGGTGAGGTTCTCCTGCTCGAAGCGCCGCATGATGTACTGCTGGACGTCGTACTCCGTCTCTCCCGTTCCGTTGCGCACAGCTTCCCCGATCCGGTCGAAGGCTTCCGCACGGATCCGGTCGATCCGCGCCCCTGCTTCCCGGTGGGATCGGTATCCTTCCTCGTCGATCACCGAGACGAACATCTGGAGCAGGTCGGCCGAAGAGACCACACGGTGCCCAAGGCTCTTGACCAGTTCCACCGAGCCGGCATCGACCAGCGCGATATAGGGAACGTTGTTGCGGGGAGAGTATTGCATGGCGATCGTCTTGCGCGCCCCCAGGATACGGCGCAGGGAAGCATGGAGCTCCTTCCAGGAGAGGTACACAAGGGTCGACCCCGGAAGCTCCTCAAGCTTGCGTCGCTCGACAGCCGAGACGAGTTTGCGCGGCGTCCCCCGTGCCGGGATGAAGTAGTACCAGCGCCGGGTATTCATCTTCTCGACGTCCAGGCCCAGCACGCGGTAGGCGAGGAAGTCCCGGTTGCGAAAATCCGTGAGCAACCACCCGCCGAGACGCCGCGCGCGCAGGGCGCGTTGAATCTCCTCAATATTCATACGGGTATTCCTTCCGGGGAGGAGTGCAGGAAACCGGCCGACCGGACGGCCTGGCCGGTCAACTCAAGATGTCTTTTCTGGCAAAAATATACCACGCGGTGACGAAAAAGCCAACGCTGTATCCGCCCAGAATCGAAACCGACCGGACGATCTCCTCCCAGCTGATCGGCTGCCTCAGGGCCTGCTGCCATACATTCATATAGGTGGTGAACAAATACGGGCGCACCTCGGCAAAGAGATCCACCGGCATCGTGGACACCACCAGCAGGACGATGATCACAGCCATCGTGCCCACGATGGGGCCGATGGCGTTGTCGACCAGCGAGGAGAGCAGGAACGCAAGCGAGGCGACAGTCCACATCGCCCAGACGGCCAGGACCGCCGCCAGCGCAATCCTGGCTGGGGCATCGGCCGCGGAGAGAATAACGATGTTCCGCCCCGGAACAAGGAGCGGACCGGTGCCCAGGAAAGCCAACCCGACCAGAAGCGAGAGGCCTACAAGGAAGAGAACCAGCGCCAGGGAGTAGACAAGGGCCGTGGTGTATTTTGCCACAACAATCTTCGTGCGCGAGGCCGGTCTGGTGAGCAGGATGCGCAGAGTCCCCCCGGTTGCCTCCCCGGCAAGTTGATCGCCCGCCCCGAGCGTAATGAGAAACGGGATGTGGATCCAGAGGCTGTTCATCAGGAACGAGGTGACGAAGTATGTGTTGAGGAGGTTTCCGAAGATGAGGAAATCCTGTGTGAGGCCCCGGGCGTAGATGTCCAGGAAGCGGTCACGCTGCCACCAGAAGGCCAGGTGCACAAGCGGCACCACCGCGCCGAGGGCGAGGAAGGAAATCGACGAGCGCCACTTCCGAAACGTCTTGGTGAGCTCGTTGGTGAGAACCGATCTCATCGCGGCGCTCCGTTCTGCCCGGACCGAGGCCGGCGCCGCCCTGTCGGAACGATCTCGGATGCCCCCTCGGTGATGGAGAGGAAGAACTCCTCCAGCGAGCGTCGCGGAACGAGGCTGTGTACGGCGATGCCTGCCTCGACCAGCCGGCTGTTCAGCCGGGGGATGAGCTCCACGGGAACGGTGCATTCCAGGCGCGCGTCCTCCCGGTGCACGTCCGTCACCTGCGGCTCGCTCCGGAGCAGGCGCTCGGCCGCTTCCCCGGGTGAGGCCTCCAGATGGAGCCGGACCACCGGTGAGCGGAGCAGCTCGGTCACCGGACCCTGTGCCACCACGGTCCCGGCGTTGATGATCGCCATGGCGGTGGCGGTCTGCTCGATCTCGTGAAGCAGATGGGAGGAGAGGAACACCGTCATTGCGCGCTCGCTCCGGAGCCGACTGATGAGCTCGCGGACTTCCTTGATCCCCTGGGGGTCGAGCCCTGATGTGGGTTCGTCCAGGACGATGAATTCGGGAGAACCCAAGAGCGCCTGTGCGATCCCCAGGCGCTGCTTCATACCGTGGGAGTAGGTCTTGACCTTCTCGTCGGCTCTTCCGAGCAACCCGACCACATCGAGAACCTCATCGATGGCCTCGCGGGGGACGCCGCCGCGGAGGGAGGTGACGATCTCGAGATTCTTTCGCGCCGTCAGGTAGAGATAGAAGTCAGCCCGCTCCACCAGGCCTCCGGCCCGCGCAAGCACTTCGCCCCGGTGTGTTCGCAATGGCTTGCCAAAGAGGAGAACCTCGCCGGTCGTGGGACGCACCAGGGAAAGGATCATCCGGATGGTGGTGCTCTTGCCTGCACCGTTCGGTCCAAGGAATCCAAAGACCTCGCCGGGGTAGACCTTTAGCGAGAGGTCACGCACGGCCCAGCGTCGGCCAAACCGCTTCCCCAGTCCGCGCGTCTCCAGAACGGGTACCGAGCTCTCGGCGGCCCGTTCGTCTGCACCGTGCGTGACCGTCTCTCTGGCGTTTTCTTGACTCTGCATCTCATTTTGTCTATGTTGGCTTGTCCGTCCGCACGCCCATGGCCCGCACCCCGAAGAAATCCCGCCCCCGCACCACACCGGTGAAGAAGACTGCACCTCGACGAGGCGCCCGGAAGACACCCCGCACCGACGCGCTCCTTGAGCGGGTGCGGGAGAATGTGCTCTTCCACGGCGTGGACGAGAAGATCGTGAAGCGCAACCGAGCCGGGTTCACCGCCCGCAGCTTCACGGCCGGTGAGGTGATCTTTGACGAGTACTCGCGCGGCAGGGAGCTTTACCTCCTGCACGCGGGCCGCGTTCGGATCAAGAAATATACGAAATTCGGCGTGGAATCCCTCCTGGCCGTCCTCCACCCCCACGACTTCTTCGGCGAGCTCTCGGTGGTCGATGGGCTGCCCCGCTCGGCGCGGGCCGAGGCCATGGACGACTGCACGCTTACAACACTTGCCCCCGCGACCTTCCGCACGCTGGTGAACCAGAGTGACCAGTTCTCGCTCAACCTGATGAACACCCTCACCGTCCGGCTCCGGACGATGGATCAGACCTTTGTGCTGGAGCTCGGGCGCAATGCCCTGGCCGCCAAGACGAAGGTTGATCGCCTCCAGCGTCTGATTGAAGCGACGAAGATCGTCAATTCTGCACTCGACCTGGATGCGCTGCTGGAGCTGATCCTGGATGCTGCGACGCGAAGCATCGACGCAGACCGCGGAACGCTCTATCTGGTCGACGTGCAAAAAGAGGAGCTCTGGTCGAAGGCATCCCAGGGGATGAGCACGGTGGACATCCGCCTGCCGATCGGGAAAGGTCTTGCCGGCTACGTGGCCAAGACCGGCGAGACCGTGAATATTGCCGACGCCTACAAGGACCCGCGCTTCAATCCGGAGATCGACCGCAGGAGCGGGTACAAGACGCGCAACGTGCTGTGCATGCCGCTGCGGAACAAGGACGGAGGGATTGTGGGCGTCTTCCAGTTTCTGAACAAGCGGGAAGGGGCCTTCACCGGCGAGGACGAAAGCTTCATTGATGCCCTCTCGGTCCATGCTGCGATTGCACTGGAGAACGCCCGCCTTGCACGCGAGATGGTGGAGAGCGAGCGCCTGTCGGCCGTGGGGAGGATGGCGAGCACGATCATCCACGACATCAAGAACCCGCTGGGGACGCTCCGTATGTACGCGCAGGTCATCCGGCGCAAAACAGGGGATTCGGAGTCGGCCGGGCTCGCTGATGAAATGATCCGCCAGGTGGACCGTTTCGTCAACATGACGCAGGAGATCCTGGACTTCTCACGCGGGGTATCGGAGATTCACCTCGAGGACGTCGACCTGGGCGAGGTGATCGAGGGGCTGATCGGCTTTATCGAGAAGGATCTCTCGCGCAGGGACATTACCGTCATCCGCCGCTTCGACTACACCGGCCGGTGTCGGCTGGATCTGGACAAGATGTCCCGTGCCTTCTACAATCTTGCGTCCAACGCTGCCGACGCGATGGAGGAGGAAGGAGGAACCCTGACGATTGCAACCGGGACGCGTGAGGGGATGCTCCTGATCGAATTCGCCGACACAGGCAGCGGCATTCCGGAGGAGATCCGCGCGCGCATTTTTGAGCCCTTCTTCACGGCCGGCAAGCGTCACGGCACGGGCCTCGGGCTGGCCATCATTAAGAAGATCGTCGACGATCATCAGGGGAAGATCGAAGTCGAGTCGGTCCCGGGTAGTGGTACCACCTTTACCCTGTTGCTTCCCCTTCCTGGCGTTTCTTGAATTTCCCTCCCCCAATCAGTATCTTGCGTTCCCCCCCGCGCGCGTCGGCATACACCGCTGGTCTGATCCATCGGGCTGCGGGTCGACATCCGGCGGGGGGGCATGATCGTGCGCTATTCCCAGAGGCGATCCCGAGACGTGTCGGGGCATATGGCGGAACTGGTAGACGCGCTAGATTTAGGATCTAGTGGAGCAATCCGTGGGGGTTCAAGTCCCTCTATGCCCACCGAGGGTCGCGTCGGAGCCGA
>Ga0209536_100009206_pt1 | contig 14686 bp, 15 predicted proteins | sample DeeMarSeWOR28_12_FD_187461 | JGI IMG/M metagenome (GOLD analysis project Ga0209536, IMG submission 187461) | Marine sediment microbial communities from White Oak River estuary, North Carolina - WOR-2-8_12 (SPAdes) (version 2) | ecosystem: Environmental > Aquatic > Marine > Intertidal zone >...
TGTTTCTGCGTGTGATAAGTTTGTTTTCACTGAAGTGCTGCGTTCCAAAGATGATTATAGTGAGAAAATAAGGCGCAAGACAACCAGCGGACTTAAGAAGGACACAAAGCTCGTTAATCTATTAAGAAACGCTGTTGAAGCGTCTTCGGACGATTCTGGTTGGGCTCATCTTGCATCCGTGGGTAGCAACATTGCCAAGCAGGCACCAGAGTTTGATCCACGGAACTATGGTTACAAAAAGTTGGGAGAACTTGTATCAGCAACAAAGCTATTTCAGATAGAAGAAAGAGCTATCGGTGTTGGACCCTCAAAGGCAATTTATTTAAAGGATAAAAGAAAGAAATAGGAAGCAAAACTTCCAACAATGCAGATGAAGCTGACGTGAAGAGACGGGGAGGCTTACCGTAAAAGCCGTTCAGGTTCGAAACTTATCAGGCACACAGCTTAGCCGTGGTCTTAGGCGATGTGCAAATTTATAATTTACTGAAAAAGGAGATCAGAATGAATATCTATGTAGGCAATTTATCGAATGAAGTAACCGAAGAAGATTTAAAACAGGCTTTCGAAACTTTCGGGGAGGTCGAATCCGTAAAGATCATAAAAGACAAATACACTAACAGATCAAAAGGATTTGGTTTTGTGGAGATGCCCTCTAAAGCTGAAGGGCAGTCTGCAATCGATGACCTAAATGGCAAAGAGCTAAAAGGAAAAGCGATTAACGTGAATGAGGCTCGTCCCCGCACCGAAAGTCGCGGTCGTGGAGGAGGATACGGCGGTGGCAGAAAAGGCCAAGGTGGTGGCAGAGGAGGACAAGGTGGTGGTAGAGGAGGACAAGGTGGTGGTAGAGGAGGGTACGGCGGTGGCAGAGGAGGACGAGGGCGCGGCAGATAAGGACCAAAGAGTGGCCGTAGCCTTCTAATTATCGGTATTCACATATATAACAATCTTATCGCAAATGAGCCGAAATTGCAGATATGCCTTAATAATATCTGTAAAAAATTTTGCCAATCAAAACTACAGATACTGTAGATGTATCGGTCCCTGGCATACCTTTAAAAAGCAGTGATATTAAGTTGTGAATCAAAGTCTCAACTTACTTTCCAACTCTGGCAACTCAGGTATACATAATATCCCCTCAACCCTTTGAACCCAGCCGCAAGCCGCCATGAATAAAGAAAACCTCCCCGGCTAATGCCTCATTCCTGTATATATCTCCTACAAAAGTCGCCACTTCATCCGGGTCGATCAGCCGCCCGATCGGCACCTGGGCCAGTATTTTATCGAGGACTTTCGGATTCATTTTTTTGACCATGGGGGTTCCGACATATCCCGGTGCAACGGCCACACAGCGGATCTGATCGGCAAGACCGCGGCGGAAAAATTCCGCGGTGATAACTTTGGGCATGACCGACACAGCTGCCTTGGTTGCGGAATAATTTATTTGACCGGCGGTCCCCAGAGACCCGGTGGAAGAGATCAGGCAGATCAGGCCCTTGCCGCCATGGTTGATCATCCGTTCGGCACACTCGCGAACCGTCAGGAATACGCCATCTACATTTATCTCCATCACCGACCGGAACTGTTCATAGCTCATTTTGGCATGGACTTTTCCGGTTTCTCGATCTGGCGAAAGCATCAGGCCGTCTTTGGTAATCCCTGCAAAAGGGGCAACCAGGTTGATTTGCCCGTACTGATCGATCGCGACGTCCGCCAGCCTGGCACAGTCGTCTTCACGGGTGACATCACAGATGACGGTTAAAATATCTCCGCCCAGGTCTTTCAGGGCCGCTTCGGCTTCCTGCAGGATATCCTGGCTTATGTCGGCAATCACCACTTTGCCGCCATTGGTGACCCAGTGTTTCGCAAGGGCCAGACCGATTCCACCCCCACCGCCGGTAATGACAGCAACAGAATCTCTAATCTCCAGCATAACGCCTTAGCCTCCCTATCGTTGGTCTTTTGTGTTTGCAGATTGTTTATTTTTCAAATCAAATAATTTTAAACGGGTAGCCCTTTTTCTTAGTGCACGTATCGGCAATCTGACGGTTTATGGCGATGGTATCAATCGATGGCGGTGAAAGTAATCTTGCGATTGACGCCTGCTTTTCAGCGCAGGATTTCCCCGCCTGCATGGCGGGTAATCCTCTGAATGCGAGTGATAGCAGCCTGTCAAACAGCCTGGCCGCCAATACTTTTGTGATTTGTAATGCCGTATCTTTATTTTTTTCCTTTGCATTCGCATTCATTTTACAGGTCCGCAGATAGGCGCTTTCAAACGCATAGATCTCGATGAGCATATCGCTGAAAATTCCGGCGATCTCCTGGTGAGGTCTTAAATCTCCATTAAATCGATTGATGGCATCATTGATTAAATAATGCGTTATGGTTTTGGCGATATTGAGCATATCTTTCTGAGTGTCCAGCGCATCCGCATCACTTTCGGTGACCGGCACAAGGTTTTCAAAATCCTTTGACACCGCGTCCGGGTCGGTTTTAAGTGCCAGACGCCCCTGGTCGGCACGTTTTAACAGCGTATTGGTAATCGTGATGCGGTTGATTTCGTTGGTTCCCTCCCAGATGCGATTAATGCGGGCATTGCGGTAAGCCAGTTCAGCCGGATTCTCGTATATGTAACCATACCCCCCAAAAATCTGAACCGACTCGTCCGCCACAAAGCCCTGAACCTCGGATCCGAATATTTTCATGATCGAGCATTCAATCAGGTACTCCGACAGCGCCGCAGCGGTAACACGTCCGATGTCTTCTGCTGGTGTATCGCCCTCTTTTTTGATCATCCGGTCAATCATGCCGGCCGTGCGATACATCATGCTCTCGCCGGCAAACACACGGGCTGCCATTTCACCGATTTTCTCCTTGATCAGGCCGAATTCACAAATCGGCTGTCCGAACTGAACCCGCTGCCGAGCGTATTTAACCGCCTCGGTAAACGTGCCGCGGGCATTGCCCACGCAGACGGCACCGACCTTGAAACGCCCCATGTTCAAGGCATTTAGCGCCACCACATGCCCCTTGCCGACCTCTCCCAGTACATTTTCCACCGGCACCTTTACATTGTTGAAATTCACCGTGCGGGTAGATGTCCCTTTCATTCCCATCTTGACCTCTTCGGCATCAGTGGAAATGCCATCCGCGTCAAATTCCACAATAAACGCGGTAAAGGCCTTGGCTTCCACTTTGGCGAAAGCAAAAATGAGGTCGGCAAAACCGGCGTTGGTGATAAAGGATTTAGCGCCGTTGAGAATATAGTGCTTGCCGTCTTCACTGAGAACCGCTGTGGTGCTCGGGTTAAGCGCGTCCGAGCCCGCATTCGGTTCGGTCAATCCGAAAGCGCCAATTAATTGCCCCGAGGAAAGCCCCGGCAAATATCTCTTTTTCTGGTCTTCGGTTCCGAAAAACGCCAGCGGCAGGGTTCCGATGCCGGTGTGATTGAGTTCGGTGATGGTAAAAGATCCGGCGCCTTGGCCCAGGCTGTCGGAGATGATCAATGAGCTGACTTTGTCCAGCGCCATCCCATCATATTCTTCGGGAATATCCGCAGCCAGAAGCCCGATTTCGCCGGCTTTGAGCATGAGTTCACGGCTGAGCGCATTGTTGACATGCTCAACTTCATCACCCCTGCTCTGGATTTCACCGGCGATGAATTCCTTTACTGATTTTGCAATCGCCTTGTTTTCTTTGCTGAACTCTTCGGGGATAAAGGTATCATCCCAGGCAACCGCCCGGATTAAAAATTCTCCACCTGAAACTGTCTCCGTCATTATGCGTCTCCCTTGAATAATCGAATTATTGGATCCGATGATCACCTATCATGGAGGCTACCATGCAGACAAACCGCCATCCACACCAATAATCTGCCCGGTCAGATAATCCGAGGCTTTTGAGGATAGGAATACGACAACGCCTTTGAGTTCATCCAGTTGACCGAATCTTTGCATGGGGGTGTGTGCCAGAATCGCCTCGCCCCGATGGCTGAAGGTCCATTCGGTCATTTTCGTCGGAAACCAGCCGGGGGCGATGGCATTTACATTAATGTTATATTTGGCCCATTTGACGGCAAGGTCCATGGTAAAGGTATTGAGGGCGCCCTTGGACGTGTTATAGGGTATGGCATCCAGGTATGAAGGGTCGGTCCCCCTTGCGCCGGCATAAGAGGATACATTGATTATCTTGCCACAGGTGTTTTTGATCATTTCTTTCCCGACCCTCTGGGTGCAGCGAAATGTTCCGTTAATGTTTAGATCGATAACCTTCTGCCAGGCTTCATAGGGCAACTCTTCCGGCGCCGCGCCCCATGTTCGCCCGGAATTGTTGACCAGGATATCAATTTTGCTGAATTTTTCTATGGTCTGGGTAACGACGCGGTCAACATCATCTTCACGGGTGATATCGCACTGCAGCGCCAGTGCCTGCGTCCCAATATCTTCGATTGCTTGGGCCGTTTCCTCGCATTTTTCAAGGCGCCGTGAAAAGACCACAATATCGGCGCCGGCTTCGGCCAGCCCGGTGGCCATGGCCCGGCCGATGCCATCCCCGCCGCCGGAAATCATTGCCACCTTCCCGCTTAGATCGAAAAGATCCAGAGCCTTCATTTTTTCCTCCATTCCGGATAGGATAATACCCTTGCCTATTAAAAATCCTAATTCCGCTTGTCTGGGAAGAACAAGTTGTATCGGTTTGTGGGAGCGGACTCCGGCCGCGATCATTTAAGTTCGCGGCTGGAAGCCGCTCCCACAGGCGTTTTTCTGGTAACTTTGACTTTCCGGATAAACACAATCCGAATTACTGGCTGTAGTCGTAAAACCCGCGGCCGGTCTTTTTTCCCAGCAAGCCGGCCAGCACGCGTTTCCTGAGCATGGGATGGGGTTTGTACCGGTCGCCAAAGTCCCGGGCCATGGTCTCCATGCCGTGCATGGCGATTTCGGCGCCGACCAAGTCCAGCAACTGACAGGGTCCCATGGGATGACCGGCGCACAATTTCATGGCGTTGTCGATATCTTCGGGACGGTTGCCCTCCTGGACCATCTTCACAGCCTCATTCATGAGGACATCCAGCAGCCGACTGACGATAAATCCGGCATAATCGACCGCCTCTATGGGCTCTTTGCCGATTTTTTTGAGATAGGCCAGGGCTGCTTCAAAGGTATCATCTGAGGTGAGTTGCCCGCGAATTATTTCCACGCCTTTCATCAACGGAACCGGGTTCATAAAATGGATACCGATGATGTTCTCACCCCGACCGGTTACACTGGCGATTTCGGTAATCGGCAGGGCCGAGGTGTTGGAAGCCAGTATGGCATCCGGCTTGCAAAGCGTTTCCAGCTTCTTAAACAGTTCCTGCTTGATTTCGAGGTTTTCAAAAACCGCCTCGATAACCAGATCCGCATTTTCGGCCCCCTCTTTTAAATCGGCTGTAAATTTGATATTGGCCACAGTGGCTTTGACCTGCTCCGGTGTAATTTTACCCTTTTCGGCCAGTTTTTTCAGACTGAATTCGATACCGGACCTGGCCCGCCCCATGGCTTCTGCATTAATGTCCTGAAGCACAACGTCATAGCCTGCCACAGCACTGACCTGCGCGACACCGCTACCCATAATCCCCGAACCGATTATCGCTACCTTTTTAATTTCCATTTTTTATTCCCCCTTGTAAACCGGCTTGCGCTTTTCAATGAAAGCGGCCATGCCTTCTTTCTGATCCCGGGTGCCGAAAAGCATGCAGAAAAGACTCTGCTCGATCTGGAGACCTTCTTTAAGGGAAGTGTTCAGCCCCCTGCGCATGGCCGTCTTGGCGGCCCGAAGTGCCAGCCCGGGCATGCGCGCCAATTTTGAGCACAGGTGCCTGGCTTCGTCCTCAAGCTCGCTCCAGGCAACGACGCTGTCGACCAGCCCGATGGAGAGCGCTTCAGATGATTTGACCGTTTCGCCAAGCAGGATCATTCTGGCAGCGGCACCCGATTTGATGAGCCTCGTAAGTCGCTGGGTTCCACCCCCGCCGGGAATGATACCCAGTGTGATTTCGGGCAGCCCCAAAACAACATTGTCGGCGGCAATTCTGAAGTCACAGCACAGCGCGATTTCGCAACCGGCGCCCAGGGCGTACCCTGAAATTGCCGCAATGGTCGGTTTGGGCAGATCGGCCAGACGCTCCTGCACCCGCATGGTCAAATCCGTCAGGCGGTAAGCATCTCCAATACCTGCCTTGGCCATATGGTCGATGTCCGCACCGGCAACAAAGGCTTTCTCATTGCCCATGAGAACAACGGAGCGGACCTGTTCATTTTCCTCACAAACGATGACGGCCGTTTCCAGTTCCTTTAGGACATCGGGATTGACGGCATTCATTTTTTCGGGCCGGTTGAACTGAATCCAGCCGACACCGTCTACGATCGTCTGGTTGATGTATTTTAGGTCCATCTTTACTTTTCCTTTGGATGATGCTCGCGGGCTATACCTTGATGACACAGGCATCTGCCTGGGCCAGGCCACCGCAAATGGCCCCCAGTGCATACCCGCCGCCGATGGCACATTCGATTTCACCGGCCACCATGGCCCGGCAGCCCAATTGGATTGCGGACATGCCGGAAACACAGGCTTTATCAATGGAAATCGAAGGGGTTTCGGGCGGCAGTCCGGCTTTGATCAGCGTCTGACGCGCGGCCACCGGTGTATATACATCTTTGCATACAGATGTGTCTCCCACGCCCCAAAAGACTTCATCCACCTGGTCCCCCGGAATATTCACCCGGGCGAGCACTTCTTTCAGCGGCAGGGCACCCAGGTCAAAGTAGTCATATTCCTTTAAGGCGCCGCAGTAGCGGCCAAATGGTGTCCTGACAGCACTGACGATAACGATATCCTGATACATATCAAGCTCCTCTAAAAATAAATGCGCTCATAAAGGTATGTTTCCATGTTTGCGAAATTGTCTCGGTGTTTCAGCCTTGTCCTCCAGGATACTCAGGGCCGAAATTAATTTTTTGCGGGTGTCTTTGGGATGAATAACGGCATCGATAACTGAACGCGAAGCCGAGTGATAAGGGGTCAGGTAAAGTTCCTGATACTCCTCGATTTTTTGCTTCAGATAGACAGCCGGATCGTCGGCCTTTTCGAGTTCCCGGCGATAGAGGATTTTCACGGAGGGCTCGGCTCCGACCATTTGCATCTCTGCCGAAGGCCAGGCAAAGACCTGATCAAATCCGATCTGGTGAACCCCCATGGCGGGAATCGCACCGCCATACATCTTTCTGAGGATACATGAAATCTTGGGCACTGTAGCCTCGGTCCAGGAATACAGCATTTTGGCCCCGTGGCGAATGATGCCGCCGTGTTCCTGATCGACGCCCGGCAGGAATCCGGGTACGTCGACAAGAGAGATGATTGGAATATTGAAGGCATCACAGGTCCGAATGAAACGGGAAGCTTTGTCGGAAGAATTGATATCCAGGCAGCCCCCCATATAACGCGGATTATTGGCAACCAGGCCGACCGCCCGTCCGCCCATGCGGGCAAATCCGACAACCATATTGATGGCAAAGGCTGGATGAATTTCAAAAAAATCACCATCATCCACAATCGTCTGGATTACCTGTTTCATATCATAGGTCTTTGACATCTTGATGGGAACCATGTCGATGAGTTCGGGAACTTCCCTATCGACAGGATCTGAGCAGGATTTATGAGCCGGTTTTTCGCGGTTATTTTGCGGAAGATAATCCAGCAGGCCCTTGATGAGGTCCAGGCAGTGCCTGTCATCTTTGGCCGCCAGATGAACGACCCCGGACTTGCTGCTGTGAACCCTGGCGCCGCCCAAATCTTCAAACGAAACTTCCTCGCCGGTAACTTCTTTAATCACCGCCGGTCCGGTAATAAAGACATGTGATGTTTTTTCAACCTGAACGATGAAGTCGCACAGGGCCGCCGAATAGGCCGCACCACCGGTGCAGGCACCCATAATGGCAGCAATCTGGGGCACGATGCCGGAGTTGAGTGAATTCTGGTAGAACATGCCCGTAATGCCGTAGACATTGTCCATGCCTTCCTGGATACGGGCGCCGGCCGATGCGTTCAGGCAAATGACCGGCACCATGTTCTCACGCGCAAGCTTGAGAATGTAATGAATTTTGGCACCATGGGTTTTGCCGGTCGATCCGCCTAAAACCGTCGCATCTTCTGAAAAAATGAAGACCTTGCGTCCGGCAATTGTCCCGTGACCGGTGACGACACCGTCACCGGCAAATTTTTTCTGGTCCATTCCGAAATCGCGGCACTGGTGTTCGGCCAGCATATTGAGTTCCACAAAGCTGCCCGCATCCAGAATATAGTCAATGCGTTCGCGGGCGGTCAGAATGCCCTTTTCCCTCAGCTTTTGCAAGCGTGCTTCCCCACCACCCAGTTGGGCTTCCTTCTCTTTGGCGTGAAGCTTTTCAAGCTCTTTTTCCCAGTTTTTTGTCCGTGCCATGGCTGTATTCCTTCATTCCTTTTAGAAGCCGTCTCAAAAATGTCTTTTGCGACAGCTTCTAATCTGTCTGGACCAATTCGATCAATACCCCGAATGTGCTTTTGGGATGTATAAATGCAACCAGTTCCTGATGGGCATTGCGATATGGTTTCTCGTTAATCAGTTGCAGGCCCTTGGCTTTGAGGCGGTCCAGCTCCGCCTGGACGTCATCCACCTCAAGGGCAATGTGGTGGATCCCCTGCCCTCTTTTTTGAATAAATTTGGCAATCTGGCCATTGGCTTCGGTGGATTGCAGAAGTTCCAGACTGGTTCCTTGCATGGGGATAAAAGAAAAAACAAGTTCTCCGAAATTTTCCTGATTTGAAGTGGATAGGTCAAAGGTTTCCTGAAAGAAATCTCTGGCTGTCTGCAAGTCATTGACAGCAACACCGATATGCTTGATTTTTTTAATCATAGCGCACTCTCCTGTGTGATACATGTGCCCATAGTTGGTCGACTGACCGTAAAAGAACCACCCGAAAGCGTTGTTCAGGATTGGGCCTGTTATGCCGTAAAATTGAATTAAATTATGAACTATATTCTATTAAATTGATTGTCAAGAAAAAAGTTCCACCGGGCCTCAATTCCCACTTTTCTACCACATTGTATAGTTTTTATAATAAATATAGTTGGTTAAATTTTTTTTAAATTTTATGGCACCGCCATTTTTTTCTTGACAGACACACATTATTGAATTAAATATTGCATTAAATTTTTCGATTATTTCAATTAAGGTTGGTTTGGAACAATGCCGGTCAAAATGATTCAAAAAACAGATCACCCCAATAACTCGATCACACGGATTGAGGAAGCCTACCGCCAGATAAAGCAGATGATTTTTGAACAAAAGCTTATCCCCGGTCAGCGACTGGTCAATCAGGACCTCGTCGATAAACTCAACATGTCACGTACGCCGATTATCAATGCGCTCAATCGGTTGGTCCAGGACGGATTTGTGGCCTTTGAGAGCTTCCGCGGATTTTACGTAAAACCCATTGACCTGCAGGAAGTCTGGGATGCATTCGGGGTCAGAGAAGCATTGGAAGTATATACCGTAGAGCAGGCCATCAAACTTTCCAATGATAGCGATATCCAGGAACTGGAAAATAAACTCAGCGAACACGCTGATTATCAGCCCCATTACTACACCCGCAAAAAATTTTTACTGGATTCCAATTTTCACTTCCAAATCGCCGCCATGACAAAAAACAACGTGCTCAAATGGCTGCTGAAAAGGAATTTTGAGCACATCTACCTGCGCGCCCGCTTGGAGAATTACGATATCCAGCGAATGACCGTTGCTGCTGATGAGCACAAACGTATTGTCAGAAAAATGAAAAACAAAGACATTATCGGCAGCATCGAACTCATGCGCAATCACATCCAGAAGGCCCGTGATCTGGTCATTCGATCATTAACGGATGAAGAATCTGACAACGCCGAGTTGGCGGAGGTTTAGCGTTCATCGATGTTTTTGGGTGTTTATACTCACAGGTTTTGATTATGAAACAAACCAAAGAAGGTCTGAAGCAATGGGAGGAAACAACACTTAAAAAAGTGTTGGACCGATCACCTGAAAGACAGGCAGAATTCACGACCGAAAGCGGTATCCCGGTTAAACGCCTGTACTGCCCCCAAGATCTGGGGGGCATGGACTATGACGAGGCCCTGGGATATCCCGGTCAGTATCCCTACACCCGCGGTGTTTATCCCAGCATGTATCGCGGACGCCTCTGGACCATGCGCAATTACGCCGGCTTCGGTACGGCGGAAGATACCAATCAGCGGTTCCGCTATCTTTTGGATCAAGGCATGAAAGGCTTATCCATCGCCTTTGATCTGCCGACCCAGCTGGGTTACGACTCTGATGATCCCCTGGCCGAGGGGGCCGTCGGCCGTGTGGGTGTCGCCGTGGATTCTCTGGCCGACATGGAGATTATTTTTCAGGGTATCCCCCTGGATAAGGTCTCGACCTCCATGACCATCAATGCGCCGGCCACGATTCTGCTGGCCATGTACATTGCCGTGGGTGAAAAACAGGGCGTTCCTCCGGAAAAACTGATGGGCACCACCCAGAACGATATTTTGAAAGAGTTCATCGCCCGGGGCACCTATATCTTCCCGCCGGAGCCCAGCATCAAGCTGGTTTTGGATATCGTGGAGCATTGCGCCCATCACGTTCCAAGATGGAACACAATCAACATCACCGGTTACCATTTCAGAGAAGCCGGTGCCAACGCCATCCAGGAACTGGCCTTCACGCTGGCAGACGCCATCACCTATATTGAGAAGGCTCAGGAGCGCGGCCTGGACGTGGATTATTTTGCGCCGCGCCTTTCATACAGCCTGGGATGCTACATGGATTTTTTCGAGGAAACCGCCAAATATCGAGCTGCCCGCAGGTTATACGCTAAAATCATGCGGGAGCGCTTCCAGACCGAAAATCCCAAAAGTCAATTGTTCCGGATTTTCACCGGATCCTGCGGCTCCACCCTGGTTCCGCAGCAGCCCATCAACAATATTGTCAGGGTGGCCATGCACGCTTTGATGGGCATCCTGGGCGGCAATCAGGCCATTCATACGGCCTGCTGGGATGAGGGTTACGCAATTCCTTCCGAGGATTCCGCCCGCATCGCACTCAGAACCCAGCAGATCCTGGCGCACGAATGCGGCCTCGGCAACACCATCGATCCGCTTGCCGGTTCCTATTTCGTGGAATCGCTTACCAATGAAATCGAAAAGCAGGCAGCCGCCTATTTAGACAAAATAGATGCCATGGGCGGTATGCTCGGCGCCATCGAAAACGGATATGTTTTCAGGGAAATTCAGGATTCAAGTGTACAATTCCAAAAACGTGTGGATAGCGGCGAGCGCGTCATCGTCGGATTGAACAAATATGAAATGCCGGATGAAGACGATTTGGCAGATCAGGAAATTTTTGAAATCGATGCGCATGTTGAAGGCAGCCAAAAGCAAAAAGTGGCCGGGATCAGAAACGACAGAAATGCCGATGACGTGCAGAAACAGTTGGCCGGTCTTGCAAAGGCCATCGATAAAAACGAAAACCTCATGCCCCCTATCATCGCAGCCGTTAATAGTTATGCCACCATCGGTGAGATTTGCGGCGTTATGCGCGAAAAATGGGGTGAATTTCAGGCATCGACGTATATATAGGCAATTGAGCAAAGCTCAATTGCGTCCGTTGTTTGTTGTCCGTTGATCGTTGTAGACACCCAACCGCATCTTGAGACAACGGACAACCGACGACGGACTACTAACATGGAGTCATCCAGCACAGTTTTAGTACAAGCATTTAGACATCTTTAGGAAATCAATAATGGGAAAGAGAAAAATACGCGTCTTGATCGCCAAGGTTGGTCTGGACGGCCATGATCGCGGGGCTAAAATAGTCGCACGATCCCTGATGGATGCCGGCATGGAGGTTATCTACACCGGTCTTCGCCAGACCGCTGAACACATCGCCACGGCCGCAGTCCAGGAAAACGTCGATGTTGTCGGGCTGAGTTTTCTGTCCGGGGACCACATGGTTCTGGTTCCAAAAGTGATGCAGGCACTCAGAGAAAAGGATTTGGAAAACGTTATGGTCATTGCCGGCGGCATTATTCTAAAACATCAAATCCCGGAACTCAAGAAAATGGGCGTGCAGGAAGTGTTTTTACCGGGAATCCCGCCGGCCGAAATTGCAAACTACATCCAGGAGAATCTGAACAGCTGAGAGGAAACAATCATCCGGTTTTGAATTGCAAAATATAATTTACAGCAGCATTCGCAGAGAACGCTGAAAAAATTTAACAAATAACTGCTATATTACCCCCTGGTATGAAGGAAGGTAACAGCACTAACAATAAGGAGAAAAGCAGATGATTATCGACGTTCACAGGCATTTGATTATAAAAGGAACTGTCCAGGGCCTTTATATTAGAGGCGCGCAGAAAAGCTTTGTGATGATGTATAACAAAACCCACAATACCAACATCAGCCCAAAAGACTTCACTGAAAATGTGGTTCGCCCCTGGATCGATCCGAATGCGGATAATGTCATTGAAGAGATGGACGCAGCCGGGGTGGACAAATCGGTTATTTTCACGGTGGACTATGGCCTGCTGTTCGGGGAGGCACCGATTAATGCTTTTGATCAAAACAAGCTCTATGCCGATATCGCCAAAAGACACGAAGGCCGTATGATTCCTTTTATGGCCATTGACCCCCGCCGGCCGGGTGCCTTAAAGCACTGCGAGCAGGCTTACCACGAATGGGGAATGAAGGGTTTTAAACTTCATGCCGGCGTGGGGTATATGCCCGACGATCCCTGCTGTTACTGGGTATATGAAAAAGCTTCCGAGTGGAATATCCCGATAATGGTGCATACCGGCGGAGCGCCCAGTTCCACACCCGCCCTGCGCTGGGAGTGTTCACGCCCGGCCTATTTCGCGACTGCCGCAGCCCGGTACCCGGAGGCCGATTTTATATTCGCCCACTGCGGGGATATCGGCTGGTGGCAGGAAGCCGTTCAGGCTGCTGTTTGGCTGCCGAACGTCTATGTCGATCTTTCGTTATGGCAAAAGCCTTATAAAAAATGGCCCAAACCGCGCTTTTACCAGTGGCTCAGGGATATTGTGGATCTGGCCGGTGCCGATAAGATCATGTTCGCCACAGATGCACTCTACCCGAACCTCATGTGCCCGCTGGCCGAATGGGTGCAGGCCTTTAAAAAACGTGACACCGATATTGAATTCAGTGATGAGGAAATCGATCTCATCCTTGGCGGTACGGCTGAAAAAGTCCTGGGCCTCAAAGATTAAAGGAGCAAAAATCACCTTCATCGCAATAAGGAGAAAAGGATATGCCAGACATTCTTGATGTACTCACCAGCCGCAAAAGCATCCGGCGTTATAAACCCGATCCGGTTCCAGATGAGATGATCGATAAAATTCTGGAGGCCGCCCGCTGGGCGCCGACCGGAGAAAATTATCAGCCCTGGCGCTTTATCGTTATTCGAGATCAGGAGACCCGCAATAAAATCGGGGACCTGTCCAAACTCGGCAGCGGTAAACGCATGACCGCGTGGTATTGCATGGGAACGATGCAGAAGCGTTTTGAGAAAATTGAAGATCCTGAAAAGCGCGCTGAAGTCCTGCGGTTTATGTATTCCGGGGAGGTGTCGGAATTCTGCAAACAGGCTCCGGTCATCATCGCCGTAATCGGTGATCTGAAGATCGGCTCGGTAGATGTTCCCTATGATCTGTGTGCCGCCACTGAAAATATCCTTTTAGAGGCCCACTCGCTTGGCCTGGGAGCCTGCTGGGTGCATGGGCCGGTGGCGGCCACCCGGGATGCCATTAAGTTTAAAGAGATCCTGGGTATCCCGACCGGTATGAACGAATATAAGGTGATCTGTTATGTCGCCATCGGGTTTCCTCTGGAGCAGCGCAAACACCCGCGGCCCAAGTATCCGCTTGAAGATCTTGTCTACTGGGAAAAATTTGGCAATAAGGAGAGAAGGTAAATGGATAAAACAGCCTATTTTAATGACTTGATGGCCAGAACAGAAGAACTTTTTTACCATGAATTGTCGGATTGCGCCGCGTGGAAGACGGAATTCATCGGGGTCGATTTTATTCAATCTAAAGATATAACGGGCGGGTCACCGGCCGAAATCATTGAATCCTGTATCCAGGAGATCACCGCTGCCGGTTTGGTCAAAGGGGCCTCCTATTCAATCGGGGGCCGGGAAATACTGCTTTATTTGAGGGTTCAGGCGTGTATCCATGTGCCCAAAGAGGTCAAACTTATTAAGGGCGGTATCGAACCCTATAATTGCCCGATTGTGAATATGATTTTGGACCAGTTAATTGAAAAGCTGAATTTTACGACGACCTATGTAGCCGAGCTGGACGTCGACTCAGAAAAAAATGAATGTCTGGTCAAATGCGCCATTTTTGAAACAGCCGACAAAATCGGCAATGTGTGTGATTGGTCGGACGAGTGCCGCTTGATTGATGAAAACGACGAGTGGACCACCATTGAATGCTGAATTTCTAATTTTATTAAGGAGGCTTGAAATGGCAAAAGAAAATGAAGGATTATCAACGGCCGAGAGCTTACGCAAAACCAGGACCTACGGCAAATTCAGATGCCATAATCCCA
>Ga0209536_100009207_pt1 | contig 14685 bp, 12 predicted proteins | sample DeeMarSeWOR28_12_FD_187461 | JGI IMG/M metagenome (GOLD analysis project Ga0209536, IMG submission 187461) | Marine sediment microbial communities from White Oak River estuary, North Carolina - WOR-2-8_12 (SPAdes) (version 2) | ecosystem: Environmental > Aquatic > Marine > Intertidal zone >...
CCGCGCCTCCTAAAGTCAATGTTTGTCAGCGATGCCAGCCTGCAGTCAAAATTCCGCCTTCTTGGGACCGTAACACTTTCGTAACATATATGGCTCATTTGGGGGGCTTGAATGTAAATTGCATCTACGCAGATCGAGCCAGCAAGCTGATGTTCCTGAGCGCTGGCCTTCCCTCGGGAGTCGGACTGGAAGGGGCGAAGGATGAAGGGATTCCTTCTCATGGTAGTGCTGCTGGGCGGCAGCCCCGACCCGGCCCACGGTCCCAATCTGTCCGTAGATCGTGATAGCGTCACCGTCGACAACCCCCAGCCTTTGCTTAGTCCCGAGGCCTTCTCGGAACTCGTTCGTCTGTTCGAAGCCCGGCGCTTTGAGGGCGCCTGCTTGAACGGAGAAGTCCGGCACATGGGCGGTGAGACCGTGCTGTACGTGACTACGGTCTCGTCTGCGGCCAATCTCGACTACTGTACCGGACTTCGGAGAGTTGGCGCTGTCGTCTTCCTGTACAATCCTGCCAGCGATTCCGAGCTGGGGCAGCTGACCGGCCGACTTCTGACCGAGCACCCCGAATGGGTCGCGGCCGGTGCCGTCACCGGCTGCGAGTACAAGATGATGCGGAACCCGATGGGAGACCTGGAAGCCGGCTATGCGCTGTCCGCTCAGTTCTCCGTTTGGACAGTTGACGAGGTGGCCCAACAGACCTGAGGACGGCAGCCTCTCAGCCGGATCCTTCGTGTAACTCATTCGTTACACCTTCTTTACGTCTCCTTGACCGTCCCTGGTTAGCTATTCATGTGGAGAGGTGTGGCGGCCTTGTTGCCGCCAGGAAACCCACTTGGATGCTGAACCGGGTATGGAAGCCAGCCGTTCCCACAGCGTGCTCGTCGTCGAGGACGAACCCGACATCGCCGCGGTCGTAGCTTACCATCTGACTCGAGAAGGTTTCGGAGTGCGAACGGCTGCCGATGGCACGCAGGCCCTTCGCAGCGTCGAGCTCGACCCCCCTGACTTGGTGATTCTTGACCTGATGTTGCCCGGCATGAGCGGGGTCGAGGTCCTGGCGGCCCTCCGAGCAGAAGACGAGACCCGAACCCTTCCAGTCCTGGTGCTCACCGCCAAGAGCGAGGAGGAGGAACGCATACGCGGCCTGGAGCTCGGCGCCGACGACTATGTGACCAAACCGTTTAGCCCGCGAGAGCTCGTATTGAGAGTGCAAGCGGTCTTGAGACGCGTCGCAACCCTGTCCGGGAACAGCGAGAAGATCCGCAGGTTGCGTTCTGGACCGATCGTGTTGGACGTAAACGCGCATCGGGTAATCGTCGACGGCTCCGACGTGAAACTGTCCCGCAAGGAATTTCGGTTGCTGCAGGTATTGATGCAGCGACAGGGTCGAACGCAGAGCCGCAAAGCCCTCTTGGAAGCCGTCTGGAATACCACCGCAGACATTGAAACTCGCACCGTTGACATGCACGTGCGGCGACTTCGCTCCAAGCTTGGGAGCCATGCGGACATGATCGAGACCGTCCGCGGCTTCGGCTACCGCTTCCAGGGTGCTGTCGAGACATAGCCTCCCGTTCGCTTTGTGACCGAATCGTTACAACTCCATCATAGCTCCGTGAATCGCTGGCAGTAGAGTTGGGTCAGAAGCCCGGCTGCCGATGGACTGCAGTTGGGGGGTAACGATGGAAGTCACGGTTTTCTAACGATATAGCGGTTCTCAACTAGTGATCAGCCAGAACAACTCAATAAGCGTCCTGGTCGTGGAGGACGAGCCGGATATCGCAGCGCTCGTCGCCTACCAGCTGGCCCATGCCGGATATGGCGTACGGACCGCTGCTGACGGGCGCGAGGCGCTGCGCTTCGTGGAGACCGACCCGCCAGACATCATGGTCTTGGACCTACTGCTCCCCGAGATGAGCGGGTTCGATGTCTTGAAGGAAATCAGGGAGACGGAAGAGACCCAGCAGTTGCCCGTTGTCATACTAACGGCGCGCGGCGAAGAGCAGGACAGGGTACGCGGCTTCGAGCTCGGAGCCGATGACTATCTGGTCAAACCCTTCAGTCCGCGCGAGCTCGTGCTGCGAGTCGAGGCTGTGGTGAGGCGTTCAGGTGTCGGCGGGAACGGTAACGGGCGAGGCCAAAGACTGCGTGCCGGTCCGGTCAGCGTGGACGTCGAGGCACAGCGCGTGCGAGTGGATGGCGCCGACGTCAGGCTTAGCCGTAAGGAGTTTCGGCTTCTGGTCTGCCTGATGCGTCGACGCGGGCGCACCCAGAGTCGTAAGGCTCTCTTGGAAGCCGTGTGGGACACCACGGCTGACATCGAAACACGAACCGTCGACATGCACATACGTCGTCTGCGAGGCAGGTTGGGCATCGCCGCCGAAATGATCGAGACGGTGCGCGGCTTCGGATATCGATTCCTCTCGGATTTCTGATCCAGCGAATACCCAGAACTCCCTCCCCCCGGGGCAAACCGCATTTCCAGACTCCAAACCTCGAGTTCAGCACCCACGGTGGACTCGCCCGCCCCGACCCCGGGGTGTGTCTAGGGGCTTCGTTCGATCAAGGGCCGCCTGTGATCCTTTATCAGTTATCAGTGGTTAGTGGTCGGGAGCGCTGCGTCGTCTGCGAAGCTGACCAGCGGCAGCGCGAGAGCCTGTCGCGAGATTGTTACACAGATCATGGGAGCTGTAAGGTACAATTTTGTAAAGAGTTAGCGATGATTGAGCGAATCGGTTCCCCAGGTAGGAGTTGCCGAAACGACCGCCGCAGGCTAGGCATTAGGTGCTAGTCCGACACCCATAAGATGTGCTGGCGGGACCTTCTACCTGCCGGAGGGAACGAGGTTGTACCGCGCCAAAGTTCTCTCAGTTAGGGCACATCGCGGGTATCCCCAGAGAGGTCGGCAGGGACTCAGCGAGAGGGAAGGGAACGGGAAGGGGAGGGAGAGGATTGCCGCCCCCCGGGAGTCGTGTCGGCGGGTTTTGCGGTCGTGTGCGTATGGTAGACTGGAGTTTGTAAAGCGTGTTCAAGGTCAAGAAAAGGCATCGGCCCAAACCTCGATACCCTTCCAGCTACTACATCAATAGAGAGTTGAGCTGGCTCGAGTTCAACGCACGTGTTCTGGACGAGGCACACGATCCCAGCACGCCGCTCCTCGAGCGTCTCAAGTTTCTTTCGATCTTCTCGTCCAATCTCGATGAGTTCTTCGAGGTCCGTGTTGCAGGTCTCGAGGAACAGATCCAGGCAGGTGTGGAGCCTCAGGACTATCCCGCGGACGGATTGCCTCCCGAAGATGTTCTGAAACGAATCGAGAAACGAACGCACGAGTTGGTCGCAGAGCAGTATCGTGTACTCAATGAGGAGGTTGCTCCCGCACTGAAGGAGCAGGGGATCGAGCGGGTCCGTTACGACGAACTGACCGAGCTCGAGCGCGAACATGTGGAGGGTCTTTTCGCCAGCGAGGTCTACCCCGTTCTCACTCCGCTGGCCATCGATCCCGGCCATCCGTTCCCGCATGTTCACAACAAGAGCCTGAACATTGCCGTTCTCCTGGAGAACCGGGAAGGCGCGCACCCTAAAGAGCTGTTCGGAGTTGTGCAAGTGCCGTCGGTGCTCGAGCGTTTGGTCGTCTTGCCGCCAGATAGCGACGGGCTGCGCTATATGCTGTTGGAGGATCTGATCGCCCAGCATGCCGCCGAGTTGTTCGGTGGCTTCAGAATCGTCCGCCTGGCGGTGTTCCGTGTCACGCGTAACACGGACCTGACAATCGACGAGGATGAGGTGGAGGATCTTCTCAGCGCCATCGAGGAGTCACTTCGAGAGCGACGTCGGGGGGAGGCAGTGAGACTCGAGATCGGCAGTGGGGCCGACGATCGTTTCGTGCGACTTCTGGGTGAGGCACTGGGCCTAAAGCCGCGAGACCTGTATATCGTCGAAGGCCCAGTCGACCTGGCACTTCTCATGTCGCTCTACCAGCAAGACGGGTACCGCCATCTCCGAGACGAGCCACTTGTTCCGCGTTCCGCGATGTCCCCTATGGGCGATGTCTTCGCGGCGATTCGCGATCGGGATATGCTGGTGCACCATCCCTACGAGTCGTTCGGTAGCGTAGTCGAGTTCATCGAGCGAGCCGCGGACGATCGCGACGTGCTCGCCATCAAACAGACTCTGTACCGCACGAGTGTCTCGAGCCCCATTCTCAACGCGCTGGCCAAGGCGGCCAACAACGGCAAACAAGTGACGGCGATCGTCGAGCTCAAAGCGCGCTTCGACGAGGCCAACAACATCGCTTGGGCGAGAACGCTCGAGGAAGCGGGTGTACACGTCGTTTACGGCGTTGTCGGCGTCAAGACGCACTGTAAGCTCGCGCTCGTCGTGCGACGCGAGCCTGGAGGAATGCGACGCTACGTTCATCTGTCGACGGGTAACTACAATCCGACAACGGCGCGCCTGTATACGGACATTGGGCTGTTCACAGCGGATCCCGAGTTCGGAAACGATGCCAGCGAGCTATTCAATCTGTTAACGGCATATTCGCAAGGTCACCGGTGGAAGAAGCTGTTGGTGGCCCCACGCGGGTTGCGACTGCGAATGGCGGAGTTGATCGAGCGTGAGCGAGTCAATGCGGAAGCGGGTCTTCCCGCGCGCATCATCGTCAAGATGAATGCTCTGGTCGAGCCTTCGCTCATCGATTCCCTTTACGATGCCTCGCAGGCCGGTGTGAAGATCGACTTGCTGATTCGTGGGATTTGTTGTCTGCGACCCGGCTTGCCCGGAATCTCCGACAACATCCGCGTGACCAGTGTCATCGACAAGTTCTTGGAGCACAGTCGCATCTTCTACTTCGAAAACAACGGGGACCCGGAAGTCTTCATGGGAAGCGCGGATTGGATGCCGCGGAACTTCTATCGGCGGATCGAATTGGCGTTCCCGGTCGAGGACCCGCAACTCAAGCAACGTCTCATCGATGAGGTGTTGCGGGTCTCCCTGGCCGATAACATCAAGTCCAGGGTACTTCGCGAGGACGGGTTGTACCATCGGTCGTCGCAGGGCCACGGCCAGTCGGCGGTGCGATCGCAGCTGTTCTTCCAAGAGCTTGCCCGTCAGACCGCCGAGGAGGCCCGGGAATCCATCGAACAACTCTCGCCGATCAGTACCGCGCCCGGGTCAGTCGAGGGCAACGGCAAGACCACGTCAGGACCGCGTGTCCCAGACGCGGCATCGGAAGAGGCTGAGCAGGTGGGCGCAGCATAGGCTTCATCGTCGTATCACCCTGACAACATGGCGTCGGGTGTTCGGTCGCCCTCCGAGACGCCCGGGAATGCCGGTTGTCGGCTTCCCGGGTGCCGCTTCGTTTCTCTATATCGGCTAATTGGCTCGTCGGGCAAGGTTGACGTTTTGATACTTGATGTTGTCCGTCACCTCACGAACGAGGAATGCTTCCAGCCAGGTAGGTAGTGACACTTCGGTGTCAGGTGTTGGCAGCTCGACTTCCGCCAGTACGAGATCACGGTCGAGGAAGCGGTCGACCTCCCAGGTCAGATTGCCATCCGCCACCTTGTAGCGTCGCTTTCTGATCCGCTTGTGCGCTGTAAGCGGCCACAGATCTTGAAACGCCTTTCTCGATATACGCTCCTCGACCTGTGAGCGGACAAGGCCCGAACCGGACTTGACGGTGCGATAGTAGCGTATGCCCTCGACCGACCGGGTCCGGCGTAGCCGCTCCTGGATCCTCTTGCCCGGAAGCCACCCCTGGTCGATGAGAATGCTGGGAGTGCCTTTTAGGGAATCGGGCAGTCCCGTGAGCAAGTATTTGCGCTCGATCTCCAGGTCATCACTACCGCTCCGCTGCATCCTCCTGGCCAGCTCGCCGGCTTTTTGGAAGAACCGCGCAGCATTCCCTCCTAGCCAACTCTTCTCGAGAGCCGCAAACAAGCGGTCTCGGCGTGCGGCCGATCGTCGCGTCAATGCCAGCAAGCCCGGTGTATAAGGGCTCGCTGCTCTTCGCCGGCTTGGCGACCCTCCGTCGTCCTGTAAGGCCGCTTCGTGGAGACGTCTTGCCTGCTCGGCGGCAGCCTCCTCGGTCGCTGCGGCGATTTCACTCGTCAGCACATGCGTGTCGTGCAGTTCGCCTAGGATATCCTGAAGCTTCTTGAGTGCCTTGACGACAGGCTTGGCGCCGTCCACCGACTTGCTCAGTGGCTCGACGAGATAACGCAGCTTCTTGGCCTCGATTCTGGCCTGGTGCGCTTCGTCTTCGTCGTCGGGTGAGTGCACGTTAGCCAAATGGGCCTGGAGCGCGTCGGCGTGTTCGTCGAGCAATTCGCCAGTCGCATCGATGAATGAGCGATGAGTGTCGGGTTCATCGAGGGCGACGTGGAGCTTGTAAGAGGAGAGCCGCTTCGTAATATCCCGTCTGGCCGTTCGGAACTCTCGGGCGATCTTTCGTCTCGCCTGGTCGTAGGCGCGATCCCGGCGGGCTTCCAGGGTGTCGATCAGCCAGCGTTGTCCCTTTCGCTCTCGAGGCTTCAGCGTGTCCGCCTGGGACCGCAGCCAATCGATCTGGACTTCCGAGTCCCGGCCGACGTTCGTGGCCGATGCCAGCTTCTGGATTTTCTTGCGAGAACCTTTCGGCGAGCTTCCCTTCAAGTACGGTTGGTAGGCCCGTACGCAACTGCGAAACCGGCGCAGCGCGACCCGGAAATCGTGCAGGGCTTCCGCGTCATCGGGGTCGTTCAGTCGTTCGAGAGCAGTGTCTGCCTCATCGAGCCAGGCGAGGGCGAGAATTCGCGCAGTTTCCTGGGCCGGCCTGTGTAGCAGGTCACGCCGGACCGTTGCCATCTAGCCTCCTAGCCGACGAAGCTGTTTGGGCGTCATCATCCAAAGTAGAGTCGCCCCACCCGAATATTGTCCCTGGTAGAAGCGGAGCATACAGGTCCCGCCCTTCTTGAACTCGACGAACGCGTCGTCCGATCTTGCGGTCAGCCAGCACACATGGAAGCTGAGGCTCGGTTCGTGTCCCACCAAGGCGATGGTCGAATCATTTTTCTGTTCACCCAGCCATCTTGCCAACCTGACCGAGTCAGACTCGGGTCTCAGCTCGTCGATCTCGATGGGCTGAACGCCTCCATAGGCTGCGGCCACGACCTCGGCGGTCTGGACAGCACGCACGAGCGGGCTCGTGGCGATAACATCGATACGCGGAACCACAAGCCGCAATCCGGCCGCTGCCCGTGCCATTCTCTTGCGGCCGTCTGCCGTGAGCGGTCGCAGCTCGTCCGACTTGCCGGTTAGAGCGAAGGTCTCCCGTTCTTCAGCAATGGCGTGTCGGATTACGAGCACATCCATAGTATGTCGGCCTCAACTGACTGCCTTGAGCGTACGCTCGCGAACGCCGGCCCACTCGAGTTCGAGGGGGGTGCCGTAGACCTTTTCGAAGAGTCCAGCCTTGCGGTGGGCATCCCACAACTCGACCTGGGGCGGCGCCTCAGCGTCCACGATCATGCGTATGAGGTCGTCGTCGACGTCCACCTCGACAGCTGTGACAGCCTGAGTGAACGTGCGGTCGAGCCCGTCCGCGACTCGCAGGATGGCGCTGAGGTCTCGTACGAGACGTCGATCGGCCTTCTTCAGTCGGACGAAGTTCTCGTGCCTCTTTTTGGGGTAGGCTCGCCGTTGGTACCGTGCCACGTTGGCGATCAGTTCTACTTCGCGTGCCGAAAAGGCCGGCAGGTCGCCGTGCATGATCAGGTGGTAGGCATGCTTGTGATGCTTCGCGTGACTGATCATATAGCCGATGTCGTGCAGAATCGCTGCCGCCTGCAAGATGTCTTTTCCCGCCTCGGGCAGGTCGTAGTGATCTTCGAGTCCGTCGTATATCTGCAGCGCCAGGTTCGCGACGTGCTCGCAGTGAGCTTCGTTCGAATGACACTTGCTGGCGAACTTGCGAACCCAGTCCATTCGATCGGCGACGTCGACCTTCTTTGCGGCGCGAGCGCTCAAGCGATCCTTGATCATCGAAAGCAGCAGGCCTTCGCGAACGCCGCCCTCGTTGATCCGAATCTCCTTGCAGCCAAGCCGATTGGCGAGTCCGAGAACGGAAGCCAGGCCGGCGACGATGATGTCGGCTCGATCTGGGTTCAGACCCGGTATCTGCCGGCGTTCCTCCAGTGAGACGCGTCTCAGGCGATCGAGAATATCCCTGGCGTCGGTGGTGGCGAGCTTGTAACCGTGAACCGAGCCCTGGGCGCCTTCGCGCTGGGCCTCGGCGATCTCCGCCAGCGTGGTGAAGGTCCCGCCGCTGCCGATCATGGTTTTGACCTTGAAGGGGGGCTTGCCGACCCGCTTCGTGATCAATCGCTCGATCTGGCTCTCGAGCTTCGTCCAGTTCTTATCGCTGATCGGATCAGACTTGATGTGCTGCTCAGTCAGGCGAACGGCACCGAGCGGCAGCGAGTAGATCCGATCGATGACCGATCCGGCCGCGAGCACCAGCTCCACGCTTCCGCCACCGATGTCGACCATGGCGATGGGACTGCCGTCGAGGTTGAATTGGCGGGTGGTGCTCATGAACGCGAGTCGTGCCTCGTCTCGACTGGAGATGACCTGGATGTCCAGTCCGTGTCGCCGTTGAACCTGTCCGCGGAAGGTCCGCCCGTTCGAGGCCGTTCTCACGGCGGCCGTGGCGATCGCTCTGATCTCGTCGACCCCGAAGCCCTCGGCGATCGCCTTCATCCTGCCCAGCGCTTCCAGCGATCGCTCCATCGCTTTCTTCTTCAGCTTGCCCGTCTCGTAGAGGCCCGTCCCGAGGCGGGTCATCTCGCGCTCTTCGTCCAGGACCCGATAAGTCCCGTCGGGCTGCACTTCCACCACGACCAATCGAATCGTGTTGGTGCCGACGTCGATGGCGGCAAGCCGCGTCGCGTCTTGGTGGGGGCTCGGGTTCATCGTCCGTACATCCTCCCTGGGCTGAAGTCCGGGTCGACAAATCTATGGCGTAAGTGTTCAAGGTTCCACAGTCAAGGCCGGGTCTGACTGGCTTGTCTGATGAACTACTACTGGCTCCTTTCCCCGTCCCCGATTCGGTCCTATTAATGAGCGCTTCATGAGCGAAAAATGGCGAGTCCTGATCTGGCTGGCTGTCGCCTCGATGCTGGCGATGGCGCTGTGGTTTTCCGCCTCGGCGGTCGTGCCCCAGCTGACCGTCGAGTGGAGCTTGAGCGGCGCCGAGCAGTCGTGGCTGACCATGAGCGTACAGCTCGGTTTCGTGGTCGGCGCGCTGCTGAGTGCCATACTCAACCTCTCAGATCGGATGCCGGCCCGGGTGCTGTTCGCTTGGAGCGCGTTCTTGGGCGCGCTGTTCAACGCGGCCATCGTGCTAGTGAATGCCCCAGCACCTGCCATCGGGCTTCGTTTCCTCACCGGGATGATGCTGGCTGGGGTGTACCCTCCGGGCATGAAGCTGATGGCGACGTGGTGCAAGGAAGACCGCGGTCTCTGCATCGGCGTTTTGGTCGGAGCGCTCACCGTCGGCTCGGCGATGCCCCACCTGTTCAATGCGCTTCCGATCTTGGGCGGTGAGGCCGGGATACCTCCTTGGCGCAGCGTGCTCTTGATCGCATCCGCGTCGGCATCCCTGACTACCGTCATCGCTTTCGTATTTGTGAAGGCGGGCCCACTGCTTTCCGCGAGCGCACCGTTCGAGCCGCGCTATGCCCTGCGTGCGTTGAGCGAGCAGGCGACGCGCCTGGCGAACTTCGGATATCTGGGTCACATGTGGGAACTGTACGCGATGTGGACCTGGGTGCCCGTCTTCCTTTTGGCGAGCTACCAGGCGGCCGGATGGAGTGAGATCGGCGCCCGGCTTGCCGGGTTCGGCGCCGTGGCCATCGGGGGCTTGGGATGCATCATCGCCGGCCAGCTCGCCGACCGTTGGGGGCGCACTCGCGTCACGTCCGTCAGCTTGCTGGTCTCGGGTGGCTGTGCGCTGATCGCCGGCTGGTTGTACAGCTCGCCCGGACTGCTCACGGTGGTTTGCCTTGTTTGGGGCTTCATGGTCGTGGCGGACAGCGCTCAGTTCAGCGCCGCAGTCAGCGAGCTCAGCGACTCGCGCTATGTGGGCACGGCTCTGACGATGCAGACGAGCCTGGGTTTTCTGCTCACGCTGTTCACGATCAGGATGATCCCGCCGCTGGTGGATCGTGTGGGTTGGGAGTGGGCCTTCGTGGTCCTCGTTCCGGGACCCATATTCGGCATCGCATCGATGCTCAAGTTGCGCCGCCTGCCGGCGGCCGCGCAGATGGCCTCCGGTAATCGCTAGCAGCCTGCCTGCGCTACTCCTCCTCGTCCGCCGTCAGCTTGAACGGTGGCAGCTGCATGTCGGCGACGCACGACGTGTCGAGCCCTTCTACAGACGCGTTTTCCAAGAAGGTGCTTGCGATGCTGGTGATGCACGGCCCGCCGATGCCGTGTGCTCCCGGGGCCACCACGTGAAGGCTGTTGGCCAGGTGGCTCGCGGCTTCTTCACCCCAGCGGACGGATGTGACCGGGTCCAAAGTGCCTGACAGAACGAGCGTGGGAACGTCTACGTCGACTGGGTCGCCATAGTTCGCCGGGATGTCTCCCTGAGGCCATATTGAGCAGGCCTTCATCTGGTTACGTACTCGGTGATCGCCTAGAAAAGTGCCTTCAGTCAGCTCGGGGATTTCGTCGGGGTCGATTCGAGCCACATCCTCGGGGCAGGTCACCGAGAGGAGCATGCCGAAGTGTAGCATGTCGACGATCGCCTTTCCCGTCACCAAGCCGAGAGTGGCGAAGAACTCGAAGTCGCCTTCGTAGGCCCGGTGTATCAAAAGCGGAGCACTGCGGGCGCGCGGCATGTAATACATCGTGGTGCGAAGCGCTTCGGCAAATGTGTAGCGTGTCAGTCTTATCGTCCTTGTCTCGCCCGTTGATGGATCAGGTACGTCGACGATGGCCGGTTCGACCTCGAGTCGGGCGATGACCTCTTGGAATTCCTGCTTGATGTTTGGGAACGCTGCATGGCAAGCCTCATCACCCGCGCACTCGTCGAGCGTCTTGTCCAGCACCTGCTGGGCTTCATAGGCGTGATATAGAGGATTCCGGAAACCGATCGGCGCCACACCGTTCAGGATCGCCGTGCGGACGGTTTCGGGATGCCGGCGCATATAGACCAACGACGCGCGCGTGCCGTACGAACCGCCGAGCAGGTTGATCACATCGTAGCCCAAAGCCTTGCGAACCTCGTTCAGGTCGTCCATGGCGATGGGTGTCGTGTACAGTCTCAGGTCGGCGACTTTCTCGAGTTTCTCTCGGCACGGTTCGAAGACTTCCACCGTGAACACCGGGTCGAGGTAGCCCTGTACATCGTCCTCGCCGCCGGGCATCTCGCATTTCAATGGGTTCGATTGGCCGGTTCCTCGTTGGTCCACGAAGACGATATCGCGCTTCTCTCGCTGCGGCGCATCGAGCCAACGATCCGCTACGGTCGTCGCGGCCTGGCCGGGGCCACCCGCCAGATAGAAGATGGGATCGGGGTACGGGTCGTCGCCCGTGGCCGGGATCACCGCGATGTTGAGGTCGATGGTGCGCCCGGATCCCGCCGCTCGGTCCTCGAAGACGGTGTAGTTGCCGCAAAGCATCGTCTTCGCGTCACCCTCTGGTCCGCACGGCTCCAGGTCCACGGTGGATTCCGCGCCTTGCCCACAAGCAGTCGTGACCAGCGCCAAGAGTGCCAGCCTTGTCGTCACCGCAGTTAGCAGTCGAGAGCTGTGCCTTGAGTGCATATCGTCTCCGTCGGGTTTCTTAGTTGGCGCCCTCGCCCGTCAGACGTTGTCGCGCGGTCTCGGCGCGCGGTTGCAGGTCGGGGTCGGCGTTTTTTCAGTGGCGAACGAAGTGAGAGTACGCCCAGCCCGCGCCGATGTATACAGCGGCGGCTTGCACCGCAGGGTGTCGGCGGAAGTCGCGCCGACGGGAATCTAAGCTGTTCTCATCAGCCATCTGTTTTCCCTCGGGGTTGCCCTGAAGCTAACAGTCTGGCGGGTTTCGGGCTGCACGGTCAAGGCCAGCGCTGCGTTGGGGGTCGGCTGAGACCTCCCTGCGCTAAGGAAACGGGTCGGCCGCCGGGCTCGTAGGTAGGGGTAGGCGGTTGCCCGGCACGGGTTCTGCAGAGATCTTATCTGAAGAATGAGACAGACGTGCGAATAATACGCCTGCTTTGAAGGTATAGGACGTGAGGTTTCCGATACATGGCGAAGAGCCCGGCCCGAGCCACTGGATCATCATCGATCCCCGACCGCCTGGTTACATTGGGCAGGAGATCGTGGATCTGTCTCCAGGCGCCATCGAGCTACGGCATACCGCGCGGGCTTTGAGAACGTACGCAGAACAGCGCGAGCACTGGATCGACCTTGCCGATTTGGAGCGCGACTGGGGACGCTGGCCCGGAGATAGACCGGACCATATCAGGGACCTATCGTTCGGGGTGCGCCTGATATACGGAATCGACTTCGACGATGAGACGGACGCGTTCGCGGGCAAACCCGTTCGCCATCTGGCGGTACACGGCTCGCAGGCGTCTCCGACACCGGCGACGGTAGGCGAGATCGCCACGTTCTTCTGGGGACGGCGGCCGGCACAAATGCGAATTGCACCATCCGGCCTGGCGCATGTCGTAGTCGGGATGGATTGGGAACAACTCGACCCCCAACAACTGATGCGGCTGTTATAGACATGAACTGGAGCAATGAAGTACTCAGTCTGCTCGGTCTCGGCAGGAAATCGACGTTCGCGACCTGGATCGATCGGTTCCGCGAATACCTGGAGCAGGCCGCTGGGACGCTGGAGAATGCGAGCGGACGCGCCGCCGAGGTAGCGGAAACCACGCGCGATCGGACCGGCCCTTACTTGAAAGAGGCTCAGGAACGGGCGCGGACCGGTGCGCGAGCCGGGCGCGACGCGTTGTCCGAGCGAATGGAGTCGATCGCCCAGCGTGCGGCAGCCATGCGCGAACGTCGCGAGCAGAGGCGCGCGGCCCGACTCGAAGCACGGCGACGGAGACGTGCTCGCCCCCGCCGGCCCCGCGCACCCATGCAGCTCGATGTTCGACGCGACGACCGCGTGGTGCTGCGAGGGCGCCGTCCTGTGGATCTGCGTACGTCGGACGGCGGGACGATCCGTTATCGCTACTACGCGCGGCCGAGCTTCCTGCAACGCGCCTTTTTCCACCTCACCGGCCGGCAGGTTTGGCCACGCCGTAGGCTGCACTGAGCACTCAGGGCGAGACGGAAACGAACCGGAAGCCGACGCTGGTCGGGATACCGGTCTCCATCGTTCGGTGGGGACTGGTCGTCTTCGCCGGCGCATCGATACTGGGGTTCCTGCTCGCATTTCTCTTTTCGGGCGACTGGGCGTCGGACCTCACCAGCCTGCAGCAATTCAATCCCCAGTGGTTCCTTCCGGCCGCCGGCCTGATGCTTCTCGATTGGGTGGGGTCGGGTCTCCGCATCAAAGCGTTGGTGGGGCCGCACGACAGCCGCATCTCGCTTCTGAAGTCGAGCCAGATCGGCGTTGCGGGAACCGCCATGGGCTACCTGACGCCGTCGTCAACGGGCAGCGGCCCGGCGACGATCTACGGACTGATGCGGCAGGGCCTGACCTTTGGGCGAGCCACAGCGGTCAACGCGGTCTCGTTCTTGTCGAACGTAGTGTTTCTTTCTTTGGCCGGACTCGTTGCCTGGGCGCTAGGGGCCGGCGGGACGGTCGCCGACATTCGTCTTCCCATCGCGAACCTGTCCGCGGCGGCGTTGTTCCGGTGGTCCGCCTGGCTCTTCGGCTCCGGTGTCCTGGTGATCTTGCTGTTGGCGCTTCTTCCGGGGCTGGCGCGGAAGGTCATCGAGAAGATCATGGGCACGGAGCATCCCCGAATCGAACGAGTTCTCTTCCAGTTCGACGAAGTTCACAAGGGCATCGTCGTTTACTGGAAGGAATCGGGCACGATCTTGTTCATTCTCGCCGTGCTGAGTGGGGCCGTACACTTCGGCTCGCGCTTCGTCCTGGGCTACGTCGTTCTACGAGGCTTCGTTGCCGAAGCGCCATTCCTGGAGGTCGTCCTCCTCCACATCGTGCTCCAGTACCTGCTTTTCGTGATGCCGACCCCCAGCGGCGCCGGGATCGGCGAGCTGATCACGGCAGCCGTGATGTCGCCTTTCCTGACCCCCGCACTGGTGCTTCCCTATACAGCCGTCTGGCGACTCTTCCTCAACTACGGTACGGTGATCGTCGGTGGCAGCCAGCTGATGACGTGGCTCGGGAAAGACGGGGCCCGCTAGATGTGTAGTGGGAATGTCGAGTAGTAGAACATTAGAACAATAGAGCAATCGAATTTCGAAGCGCCGTTTTTCCGATACTTCGCGGTTCGAATGTTCTAATGTTCTACTGTTCCTTTTGGTCGATATTCCCGCTACCCGTACGCCGCCGTATCCATCCCGTGATCAACGTGAACGCGATCAGTAGACTTGCCGCGAGGAGGAAGTGCAGAAACGCCTCGCGCCGGGCTTCGCCGGTGCCACGGATCAATGCGTCGGCGAAGTAGGTGTAGACGAGAGTGCCGGGTATCATCCCGATCAGGGTTCCGAGTACGTAATCGCGGAGTGAGACGCGGGAAAT
>Ga0209536_100009208_pt1 | contig 14685 bp, 14 predicted proteins | sample DeeMarSeWOR28_12_FD_187461 | JGI IMG/M metagenome (GOLD analysis project Ga0209536, IMG submission 187461) | Marine sediment microbial communities from White Oak River estuary, North Carolina - WOR-2-8_12 (SPAdes) (version 2) | ecosystem: Environmental > Aquatic > Marine > Intertidal zone >...
GATTTGAACCCGTGTCGCCGGCGTGAAAGGCCGGTGTCCTGGACCTGGCTAGACGACGGGGACGTAAATTGCTTCACTGTGCTGGTGGGTCGTGTTGGATTCGAACCAACGACTCTCTGCTTAAAAGGCAGATACTCTACCGACTGAGTTAACGACCCACGCAGAAAGAGGGATAAATACAATAGCAGGCGTTTGATGTCAAGTCTTTGGGATCTTAAAAGTGAAAGAATTTTCTGAATGAAGAAAAATTACATCGGTAGCCGGCACCAAAAAACTTGAGGAGTACCCCCGGGTTTGCTATAGACCATTAACATTAAAATTCCATTGCTGCTGGTTTATGAACAGCCAGGGCTGGGGAGATTATTTATGGGACTGTTATCCCGCACAAGTACTTTTGTCCGTTATTCGGTGGAGGGGGACCTCCCGGGTGATTTCTGGGGGTTCGCTGCCGAACGGATAGCCAAATTTTCCTTTCGCGATATAGATGATACCTTTGATGAGTATTCCATTGGCTGGGTATCAATAGATAATATGTTCGACAGTTCCTTTGCTCAGGCCTCCTATGCAGTTGGGGACTATATAGTGCTCTCCATGCGCATTGACGAAAGAAAGGTGTCCAAAACCCTGCTGCAGAAATATTCACGTAAAGAGGAGGAGAGGATAAAAAAAGAAAAGCAGATTCCAAGCCTCAACAGAAGCCACCGGGTCCGGATAAAGGAGGACATCCGCCTGCAGCTAGTTAAAAAGTCCCTGCCTGTTCCTTCTGTCTATGATTTGTCCTGGAACCTGGCAAACAATACGGTGTTGTTTTTTTCGACGAGCACCAAAGCGCAATCCATGCTGGAAGATTTTTTCAAAGAGTGTTTCGGACTGACAATCATCCTGCAGGTGCCCTATCTTGCCGCAGCCCATCTTCTTGATCTATCAGGGCAGGAAAGGCTGCAAAACCTGCATGCGGATATACTTGTTTAAAAGGACTACAGGGATTTTGATATATGGATCTAGTTGATATAATTTCAGGAAAAAGATTTCTTGGCCAGGAGTTCCTCACGTGGCTGTGGTATAAAAGCGAAGAAAGGGGAGGTTCTGTTTTGCTGCCTGGAACGGGAGATATACAGCTTGTCTTTGAAAAACATATGCTTCTTGAATCAGGCGAAGGCGAGTCGCTGGAGAAATTAATCTGCCGGGGGCTGCAGACAGAACTGCAGGAGGCCCGCACCGGACTGCTCATGGGCAAGAAGCTTGAACAGGCCCGTATTTATCTGGCCAAGGGTGATTATGAATGGCGTTTGACCTTGGGAGCAACGCTGTTTGAATATCGTAATGTCAGCTTGCCGCGCACAATATCACCAAATGAAGAAGGAGCAGACCCGCTTGCCTGGGAGGCAAAAATACTGGACAGGATCGGCATGTCTGAGGAGGCGCTGCAGGTCATAGATGAGTTGTTCCGCATATTTTTACAGATAAGGACGAGTGCTGACTGGTCCCAGGAGCTGGTCAGGCTCAAGCGCTGGATTGCCAAAGGTGCCGAGAACTGATGGAGTAATAGATGGATTTTGAACCTGTAATCGGGCTGGAAGTGCACGCCCAGTTAAAAACGAAAAGCAAGATATTCTGCGGCTGCTCTACAGCATTTGGAGCCCCGCCCAATACCAACACCTGCCAGGTCTGCCTCGGCATGCCCGGTGTCCTGCCTGTTTTGAACAAAAAAGTAGTGGAATATACAATAAAAATGGCATTGGCGACACATTGCTCCATAACCTCGCCAAACCGTTTTGCGCGGAAGAATTATTTTTATCCGGACCTGCCGAAGGGTTACCAGATTTCCCAGTTTGAACGCCCCATTGCCGAGCACGGCTGGCTCGAGATAGAAGATGAAGGCAGCAAAAAAAGAATAGGCATTACCCGCATACACATGGAAGAGGACGCAGGCAAGCTGATTCATGATGTACACAAGCCCGTGAGCTATGTTGATCTGAACAGGACCGGCGTACCCCTGATGGAGATTGTCAGCGAGCCGGATATCCGTTCTCCTGAAGAGGCGACAGCGTATCTTAAAAAGCTGCACGCCATTCTCCGCTACCTTGACATCTGCGACGGCAATATGCAGGAAGGCAGTTTCCGTTGTGATGCGAATATATCTCTTCGCCCTGTTGGCCGGGAGAAATTCGGCACCCGCACCGAACTGAAGAACATGAACTCCTTCCGCAATGTTCAGCGGGCCCTGGAGTACGAAATAAGACGGCAGCGCGATATTTTGCTTGATGGCGGAGAGGTTGTGCAGGAAACGCTTCTGTGGGATGCTGACCGGAATGTGACCAATTCCATGCGGGGCAAGGAAGAGGCCCATGATTACCGGTATTTTCCGGATCCGGACCTCATTCCTGTGGTTATTGACGAAAACTGGATTGACAACATACGAAACACCCTTCCGGAACTCCCGGATGAACGGAGGCTCCGATTTATTTCAGCACTAGGGCTGCCGGAATATGATGCTGAAGTGCTGACCTCTGCCAAAGATCTGGCCGATTACTTCGAGGCAGCGCTGAAGGTATATCCCCAGGCAAAAAAACTCAGCAACTGGATGATGACTGAACTCATGCGCGAACTTAAGGGTGAAGACTCCATTGATATCGGAGGTTGCCCGATCACCCCCCAAAACCTGGGCGCTCTTCTTGCCATGATAGACAAGGGGACCATAAGCGGCAAAATTGCCAAAGCGGTTTTCATGGATATGCTGGCATCCGGCAAGGATGCTGAGACGCTGGTAAAAGAAAAGAATCTGATCCAGGTAAGTGATGAAGGCGAACTGCTGGCCAGTGTCAGGGAAATTATTGCAGCGAACCCGGAGCAGGCAGCAGCGTACAGGGCGGGCAAGACAAAACTCATGGGATACTTTGTCGGCCAGCTCATGCAGAAGACAAAAGGGAGGGCCAATCCCAAACTTGCCAACCAGCTGTTTTCACAGGAGTTGGGGAGCAAGAAATAACAAGGCTGGAGAAGAAGGGCACGCCGGGTGGAGAAAAAGGACTGGCAGAAAAAGGGCCTGGGGCACAGGCAGCGGCTCAAGGATAAATTTCAGCAGCACGGCATAGAAGCATTCACCGATTCGGAAGTGCTTGAACTTCTGCTTATTCTCGGCACCCCCCGCAAGGATTGTAAGGAGCAGGCCAGGGCCCTTCTCAAGCATTTCGGTTCCCTGCCCAGGGTACTTGAGGCACCTGCCGAAGAACTCCGGAAAATAAAGGGCGTCGGTCCCAACAACAGCTTTGCAGTTCACTTTCTCCATGGAGTTGCAAGGCGCTACCTGAAACACCGGTTGCAGGAGAAACAGTACCTGTATTCTTCTCAGCAGGTTGCCGAATACCTTATCCACTCCATGCGGGATTTGCAGCATGAGGTGTTTGCCGTAATCTTTCTGGACGCCTCACACGCCATAATTGAGACACAGGTAGTGGCCCGGGGAACTGTTTCATCCAATACCGTTTACCCTCGGGAACTGGTGAAGCTGGCACTGGCGTATAATGCTGCTGCAATGGTTGTGGCCCATAACCATCCTTCCGGAAAGATCCAGCCCTCACCCCAGGACCGGCAGCTCACCCGCACACTTTACCTGGCATGCTCCTTCATGAACATAAGGCTGCTGGATCACCTCATCATAGGCCAATCTGAAAAAATATACAGTTTTGCTGATCAGGGGATAATGGCCAGCATAGGTGAGGAATGCAGCCGCATGCTGAGCCAGTAAGATGGGGTTAGAATCCTCCATAAAGGAACCCCTTTTTATGCCTGGAACACTTGAGGGATCTGCTGGAATTTATGCCCATATCCCCTTCTGCCTGTCAAAGTGCCCGTATTGTTCTTTTGTGTCCTACCAGGGCATGAGTGGATCAGTCAAAAACAACTATATCAAGGCGCTCAAACGGCAGGCACATGAGATGGCTTGCCACCCCTGGTCCAGGGCCAGAAAGTTTCATTCACTTTTTATTGGTGGCGGGACCCCCTCATCCCTCGATACTGAAAAAACAGCAGCCTTTATTGCCGCCTGTCTTGAGGCCTTTGATTTTACCGCCACAACAAACAAAGGTCCGGAAGTTACGCTCGAAGCCAATCCCAACTCGCTCAATGGTGAAATGCTCAAGCGATATAGGGAAGTCGGGGTTAACCGCTTGAGCATAGGCATGCAGTCCTTTTCAGATGCCATGCTTAAAAACATCGGCAGACTGCATAGGGTTCAGGAGGGGATTAATGCCTTTGAATCTGCACGGGAAGCAGGGTTTACCAACATCAATCTGGACCTGATGTATGGCCTCCCTGGCCAGGATATTGCCCAATGGAAAAATACCCTGCAGCAGGCAGTTGGCTTGGCCCCGGAGCACCTTTCGGTTTATGAGTTGACAATTGAAGAGGGCACTCCCTTTGCAGAACTGGCCAGCCAGAAGAGATTGGAACTGCCGGACGAAGAGGTGACCCTGTCCATGTTTGAACAGGCCCGTGAAATTCTTGCAGCAAACGGCTACAGGCACTACGAGATATCAAACTATGCCCGCCATGGATTTGAATGTATCCATAATAAAAATTACTGGGAAAATGGAAGCTACATCGGCTTGGGTGGCGGAGCTGTGTCCTGCTTTTCCGGTCTGAGAATTAAAAGCGTCGAAAATCCGGTGCAATTCACCCAAATGATCAATGGAGGCCGTATGCCATTTAAAGAAGCCGAATTCCTGCCGCTTCCTGCCCGCTTCCGGGAAACGGTTATCATGGGTTTACGCATGAGCGCGGGGGTCTTGCCTTCCCGTCTCGAGAGACAGTTCGGCGTGACACCGCAAATATATTATGGAGAGCTATTAAACAGATTGATAGGCCAGGGATTGCTCGAAGTGCGCGAGAACAGGCTGCGTTTGACCCACAAAGGACTCTTGCTGGCAAACTGGGTTATGGCGCAGCTGGTATGATTGGCCTGCAACCTGATGCAGATATTATTGCCCCGTGCCAGGTTTTTCCTCGGTGAAACTCTTTCCGGTGAAAAACTTTTCCTGCACCTGTTCAGCACCCCAGGAATCTTTGGGGGGAAATTCATCACTGCCGAAAGGCTGGTCTTCTGCGGATTTCTGAGGAGCTTTTATCTTTTGCAAAACGATGAATTGCCCATCTTGCCATTCCCCTATTTCCTGCGACTTATCATAATAGGTAATGGTCCCCTTGCCATAAAGTTTGCCCTCTTTGAATTCTCCAACATATAACCGGCCGTCTGAGAACAGGGCTCCCTTGCCGTCAACCAGGTTATTTTTAAATTCTCCCTTGTATGTGCTGCCGTCCACATAGGTGTATATGCCAGTGCCGTGAAACAGGCCTTCTGCAAACTGGCCCTCATATTTGGAGCCATTGGAAAAGACAATAACACCCTGCCCGGATATCACACCATTGTCAAACTGGCCGGTGTATACACTGCCGTCGGCAAAGGTCAAGATGCCCTTGCCGTGGGGCCGATTGTCGGCAAATAAACCCTCATAGCTGTTGCCGTCCGCATAATCATACCTGCCCTGGCCGGCAAATTTTCCGTTGTCGAATTGGCCGGAATATTGGCCGCCTTCCGGGAAGCTGTATTTTCCAAAGCCGTTGACACAATCACCTTCAAGGCATTCACCGAGGCCCAGGGAAGGGGAGAGGAACAAGAGAAGACAAAACATCTGCAATAATTTTTTCATGTTACACCTGATCATGTTTTGGATAATGCCCTGGCGAGAGCTTCTTGGGCATCCCCCAGAGTGAGATTGCGGATTATAATCTTTTTGCTGCGGGCCTGTCGGCCGCTTTTTATTGATACTGAGGATTTTGAGACTCCCAGCAGCCTTGCAATTAAATGGATAACGGCCTCATTGGCATTGTTTTCAACCGGCGGAGCAGTAACGCAGACCTTGATAGCGCTGCCGTGCATTCCTGCCACCCTGTTTTTAGAGGCACGTGGCTGGACATAGACATTCAATGCGAGAGTATTGTCCTGCAGGCAGGTAATGCACTTCATGCACAGTAATAACGCTAAACAGGTTTAGGTTTTCCGAAAGTTTTCTTTTTGTCGGTTTCATTTTCATCCAGGGAAAAGGTTACTGCCGGCTCATGCTCATCCTGGCTGAAGTCGTCATCATCAAGAAATAAAAGATCGGCGGTTTCATCATCCCCCGCACGGCTTTCATGGGCGTCGCTCATGCCCTCATCCAGGACAGATTGAAAAATGCCCCTGAGCTTGTCGACATCAAGAATGTCGTCTTCACTCAAGAATTCCAGATCCTCCCCTGCAAAAGTTTCACTTTCTGCTGCGCGGTAATCCGGAAGCCTTGTCTCATCTTCCTGTTCTCCAGAATCTTCAACTATCGTTGCGGCAACAAGCTTTTCTTGTTTGCCTGGCGCTGGCGGTGCAGTTTTTGATCCAAGTGGTGCTGGCACGTACTTGCCGCTGACAGCAGAAAGTTTTTCATCAATTCCTGCAAAATGGGCGGAGAGCTGTTCCCGGAGCTCCTTTTTTATTTCCTCGCGCAGTCCGGCAAAGGCTCCAATTTCCTGTTTCAGGGCAGCAAGTTCGGCGCCGACTGAAGTAGCTCCCTGCTTGAAATCCTCCAGGGTTTTGCTCAGGTCGGCAGGAATTTCTGCAGCAGAACCCGTCCGGGAAGAGAGCGAGGCAGCGGTTTCCTTGGCTGAATGGATAATATCCTCAAAACTTTTCTTTAAGAAGTCAAAAGCCTTCCTGTCTTCTTTCAGCACTGCCAGCTCGGCAGCTATTGCCGCAGAACTCCGGGTAAACTTTTCCATCGTCTCTGCCAAATCAGCGGGAAATTCAACCTGGGGCCCTGACGTCACTAGAGCATTATATTCCTGGAGTGATAGAATAATTTTCTCCAACTTATCCCTGAGGGAGTCAAAAGTTTGGCGGTCCTGCTTCAGGGCAGCCAGTTCCGCGCTGATGGTTGCTGTGTCCTCCTTGAGGTCCTCCAGGGCATTCCCCAACTCCAAAGGAAGCTCAACCTGGCCCTGGGGGGGGATACTGCCGGCAGTTTCCAGATCTTGCTGCAGCGCTATAATTTTTTCGTTCAGAAGGGTGTTTTCTTCGGTAAGCTTGAAAAAACTTTCAGCCACCTCCTCAAGAAAGGCGTCAACTTCTGCCATGTCAAACCCGCGGAATTTTACGCGAAATTCCTTGTCAATAATGTCCTGCGGTGTTATTTCCATTTCTTCCTTCTCCATGGTTGGTTATCCTATTGCAGCAGCCATTTGCTTGAGGGTCGGCACCAGAAAACTCTGCAGGAAGATGATGGCCAGTATAAGGATCATAGGCGAAAAATCAATACCTCCGGCAAAAGCAGGAATGACGCGCCTTATTCTTGAGAGCAGCGGCTCTGTCACTTCATGCAGAAAGCGGACAATAGGATTGTATGGGTCCGGGTTGACCCAGGAGAGTATGGCACGCCCTATGATGATCCACATATACGCGGCCAGAACAAAGTCGACCAGTTTGGCCAGGGCAAATAAAAAATTACCGATCATAAACATGTATTCATGCTCCTTTGCAATAGTATTATGATACCTTGCTTCCCGGAGTTGCACTATCCGCAAAGGCGGAAAGCGTCAGCCTGCCGTTCTCGTCACGTGCTGCAAGTATCATACCATGAGAAGTTACACCCATCAATTTGGCCGGCTTCAGGTTGGCAACCAGGATGACCTGGCGGCCGACAAGTTCCTGAGGCTGGTAGTATTCGGCAATACCGGCCACAACGGTACGTTCTTCTGGTGCCAGAACCGTCAGCTTCAGCAACCGGTCAGATCTGTCAATTTTTTCTGCTGCCTTGATTTCAGCTACCCGCAAGTCAAGATTTTTGAAATCATCAAAGCTGATAAGCCCGGCGTCACCTGCCGCCGCTGGGGGCACCGCGGAAACTGTTTGTTTCTCCTGGGTTTGGGGGGCTGCCGGCTTTTGGGGATTTTCCTTGTCAAGTCTTGGAAAAAGGGATGCGCCAAGTTCTATTTTTGCCCCAGGCTGCGTGAGACCCCAACCCCCATGGTCGATGAGGTTGTGTTTTTTAAAAGCTTCAGGGGGCATGCCCAGGGCTGTTGCCATCTTCATGCTGGTCTCCGGCATGACAGGCAACAGGACCAATCCAATGAGCCGCAATGTTTCTGCAAGGTGGTAGAGGACAGTTTGGAGCCGTGTGGTTTTGGCCGGGGCCTTGGCAAGTACCCATGGCTCACTTGTAACTATGTACCTGTTTGCCAGGCTGATAACCGACCAGACCTCCTGCAGGGCGCGGTTAAAGGCGAAGGTCTTCATGTGGTCGGTATATGAGGCCACCATATCTGTTGCTGCCGCAGCGAGCTCCCTGTCCGGTGGTTCAGGGTCTGCGGGTGCAGGGACCGTGCCTTTGGCAAACTTGTTGATCATGGTCAGGGCCCGGCTGAAAAGATTGCCCAGATCATTTGCCAGATCTGAATTCCGGCGCGCAATGATACTTTCATCACTGAAAGAAGCATCCAGGCCAAATGACATCTCGCGCATAAGGAAATAACGGACTGTATCCACCCCGAAATCCTGGCACAGGGTTTCCGGCCGCACGACATTGCCGATGCTTTTTGACATTTTGGCCTCGTTGATATTCCAGTAGCCATGGACGTGGAGACGCTTAAAAGGGGCAAGGCCAATGGCCCTGAGCATGGTCGGCCAGTAAATGGCATGCGGCTTCAGGATGTCCTTGGCGATGATGTGTTCTGCCACGCCCCAATAATGGCTGAATTCTTCATCGTCCGGATAGCCTATGCCTGAAAGGTAGTTAATGAGGGCGTCAAACCAGACATAGGTAACAAAGTCAGCATCAAAAGGCAGCGAGATACCCCAATCCAGGCGGCTTTTGGGCCGGGATATGCAGAGGTCTTCAAGCGGTTCAGACAGAAATGAGAGGACCTCGTTTTTATAACGCTCAGGGGTGATGAAGTCCGGGTTCTTGTTTATGTGATCAATGAGCCACTCCTGGTACCTGCTCATGCGGAAAAAATAGTTGCTTTCCGAGATTGGCTGTGGTGCTGCCTGGTGGTCCGGGCAGTTGCCGTCCACAAGCTCCTTCTCGGTTAGAAAGCGTTCACAACCGCGGCAGTAAAGCCCTGAATAGCTTCCGAGGTAGATGTCACCCTGGTCGTGAACCTTTTGCAATATGTTCTGCACCGTTCTGATATGGTGTGTGTCTGTGGTGCGGATAAAGGTGTCCGGCTCGATGTTCAGGGGCGGCCAGGCCTCCCGAAAGAGTTTGCTGATGCGGTCTGCATATTCCTTGGGAGGTATGCCTGCAGCACGAGCAGCCTCTGCTATCTTATCCCCATGTTCGTCCGTCCCTGTCTGAAAGCGGACATCCTCCTTGCAGAGCCTGCGGAAACGGCTGTAGGTGTCTGCCACAATGGTTGTATACGCATGACCGAGGTGCGGCCGGGCGTTAACATAGTATATGGGGGTAGTAATGTAGAGGCTCATTTGTCCTTTGGGGAAGACAGGGCAGCAGCCTGCCATTCATCTTTGGAGAGTGTCAGTTCTTCTCCCTCGTCCCCGGCAACCACTATTGACTCCTTTAGCACATTATGCTGCCGCACTTTGTACTGCCGGTCGTTTAGGGTTATTTTCTTGCCGACCTTGGGCATGCTTCTGCGGATCGATTTGTAGGTTTTGTACTCGTAGTTCAGGCAGCAGAGCAGCCTGTTGCAGGCGCCTGATATCTTGGCGGGGTTGAGGGGCAGGTTCTGCTCTTTTGCCATTTTTATTGAGACCGATTCGAAGTTCTGGATAAATGATGAACAGCAAAGTTCACGCCCGCAGCACCCCAGTCCGCCCAACATCTTGGTCTCGTGGCGTACGCCGATCTGGCGCATTTCAACCCGGGTGCGAAACTCCTGCACCAGGTTTTTGACCAACTCTCTGAAGTCCACCCTGCTTTCCGCCGTAAAATAGAAAATTATTTTACCGCCGTTAAAAAAGCGCTCAACCTTGACCAGGTTCATTGGCAGGTTCAACTTTTCAATGAGCTCAGAGCAAAGCCTGAAGGCGTTATGCTCCATATCACTCAGTTTTTCATACTTGGCGGCTTCGTCCCGGGTTGCTCTCCTGATAATGGTCAGCGGGACCGTTTCCCTGGATTCCTCATGTTCGGACCACAGCGGCACCATGGCGAGCACACGGGCAGGCTCCAGGCCATGATCTGTCTGTACCATGACCACCTCGGCCTTCTGGAGCTCCTGGAGCCTGGTAGAAGCAGACCAGAGCTGTTCAGCCGCACGGAACTGCACCTTGTAGAGGTTGATCAGCCGTTCCTTTCGTCTGCTTTCTTCAGCTGGGTCCCGGCTGTTATCTGGCTGTTGCTGGTTCATTATTGTATCCGGTTGGAGGACATGGAATTTAATTACGCTACCCTATACGGCAAATTAACATATTATTATACCATTATATCAGATCAAAAAAAAGGGTTTCAAGAACCAGGGTGCGGCTGCAGTTGCGTGAAAGTTGACTCTCAGCCAGATCAAGGCGCTGAATCTTTTCGTGCAGCTGCTTGAGGCTCAAGAGTTGAGTGGCTGCCGGCAGCGATAATGCCAGATCCCTGTTGACAATAGCAGCCTCGGGTCCAACGGCAGCAGCAAGGAGGAGGTCGCGGTACCACAGCCGGATAAGGGCCAGAAATTCACTGGTATTTTCTTTGAGGGCCGCAGCTTTTTCACTCAGGCGCAAGACCCGGGCAACGGTTTCTGCCTGGTCATGCCCCCCGAGAAGGAGCCCTTCGATCACCTCCTGCCGTATGCTTAACAGGTTTTCCTGCCAAAGAAATTTTGCCCTGCCAGGACTGCCCTCCGCCACAGCAGCCAGGGTGTGAGCTAAAGACTCGTCCATGTCGTTTTCCTGCAGCAAAAGCAGGACCATGTCTTCATGTTTCAGGGGGCCAAAAGGTATGATCTGGCAGCGGGACAGGATGGTCGGAAGAATTTCGCCTGCCAGGTCAGCGGTCAGGATGAGGAGGTTTCCGGGTGGTGGCTCTTCCAGTGTTTTTAAAAGGCTGTTTGCCGCCTCCCGCCGCATGGTATGAATATCTTCAAGGATGACCACGCGCACCTTGGCCTCAAGGGGCGGGAATGTCAGCTGATGCTTGAGGTTCCTGATCTGGCCGATCTTGATAGCTGCGCCATCCGGTTCGACCAGGACCAGGTCGGGATGGTTGCCGGAAAAATATTTCCTGCATGATGGGCACTGGCCGCAGCTGTCGTCTTCCAAGGGGCTTTTGCAGTTAATGTATGCAGCAAGGGCCAGAGCAGCTTTTTTTTTGCCAACTCCGTCGGGCCCCCTGAAAAGATAGGCGTGGGCCAGTTTGTTTTTTGCCACCGCCTCCCGCAGGAGCGTTTTCGGTTTTTCATGGCCGAGAAGATATGCAAAACGAAGATCAGAGGTTTCCATCGGCGTTAAAAAAGGTTCTGCTGCCTGGAATCCGGTCTGGTGCTTTCCTCCACATCCTGCTGTTCATGCGCACCGGTATTTTCTGCCTCGGTAAGGGGCCGGCCCTTGACATAGAGAAAGCGCTCCAGGGTGCGCTGAAAATCGGTCCACTGGTAGCCTTCACCGGTTGCCTGCTCTTCCAGGCGGTTTAAAAAATTAAGTTTTGCATCCAGGTCATCGAGGAAGTTAAGGACAAAGGCCTCGCTTATCATGGGAAGAGCCGGGGAACCAAATTCATAACGGCCATGGTGGCTGAGTATCAGGTGCTTAAGCCGTGTGGCCAAGTCCTCCGGAAAGGCCGGGATGGCCTTGATTTTGTCCTGGATCATTTCAATCCCGATTACAAGGTGACCCACCAGGCGCCCTTTACTCGTGTATTCAAAAGGAAAGGCATCAAAGGAAAGCTCCCTGGTTTTGCCGATATCGTGCAGCAGGGCCCCGGTCATGAGTAAATCACGGTCAAGGGTTGGATAACAATCGGCAATGAGAGCGGCCAGTTTTGCAACGGCCAGGGTGTGCTCAAGGAGTCCGCCCAGGTAAGCATGATGCATGGATTTTGCTGCAGGTGCATGTTGGAATTCCATGAAAAAAGAACTGTCATTAAAAAACCTGAGCAGCAGCTTGCGGTAAAAAAAATCCTGGACGTTGCGGGCCACGGCCGTTATTTCCCGGGCCATTTCAGCAATATTCCTTTTCGAAACCTGCAGGAAAAGTTCCATGTCAGATTCCAGTTTATCGGCTGGAAGCACGTTGTCTATCTTAAGCTGCAGGGTCCCCCTGTATGCCTGTGCCTGTCCGGTAACCCGGACCAGGCTGCCGGGTTCACTGATGCCTTGGAATGCATCGGCGTTCTCCCAGACCCGCGCGCCGATTTCGCCGGAACGGTCCATGAGGGTCAGCATGAGATAGGGTTTTCCGGAACGTGTTTCGGCCCGGCTCATCTCCTTGACCAGGAAGAGTTCATCGACTGCCTGCCCTTCTCTTATCTGGTTGGCAAATACTGTTTTTTCAGGAGCCATTAACTTCTCAGTTGAGCGTATCTATATCATAGCGCTTCATTTTCTTGTGCAGACCCTGCCTGGTAATTCCCAGGGCTTCGGCAGCCTTGACCCTGTTGCCGCTGCTTTCTGCCAGGGCCCTTCCGATGAGTTCTATTTCCAGGGATTTTACCTGGTCAGGGATGGAGAGGCTGCTCAAGGTTTTGTCTTTTTTGACTGGCGCCGGAGTTGCCGACAGAAGTTCCCGCGAGCATTTTTCCGTACCGATGATGGTGTCTTCCGGGGTGAGGGCCACCAGCCTCTCAACTTCGGAACGCAGCTGGCGCACATTCCCGGGCCAGCTGTAGTCCTCGAACAGGTTCAGCAGATCTGGAGAAAAACCGGCGATCTTCTTGTTAAAGCGCCTGCTTATCTCCTCGAGAAAGGCAACGGCCAGCGGCACAATATCCCCTTTCCTGTCCCGCAGGGGGGGCAGCTGGATCTCGACGGAGAAGAGCCGGAAAAAGAGGTCTTCACGGAAACGGCCCTCCTCAAGCTCCTGCCGCAGGTTTTTGTTGGTGGCGCTGATGATCCTGAAATCATACTTTATAAGCTTGTTGCTGCCCAGGCGGCTGCCTTCGCCTTCCTGGATGGCACGTAAAAACTTGGGCTGGATGGTGAGAGGCATGTCGGCAATTTCGTCCAGTAGCAGGGTGCCGCCGTTTGCTTCTTCAAAGCGCCCCTTTCTGCTGTGATCCGCCCCGGTGAATGCCCCTTTTTCATAACCGAAGAATTCGCTCTCCATCAGGTTTTCGGGGATGGAGGCGCAGTTAACGGCAACAAAGGGATTGTCACGCCGGTCGCTGGCCTCATGGATCATGCGGGCGATCAGTTCCTTGCCGGAGCCGTTCTCTCCCTGCAGAAGAACGTTGACCGGTGTCTTGCTCACCAGACGTGCAAGATCAAGGACATCGCGCATGGCCTGGCTTTCGGCAACAAAGAGGGTATCAAAGGAGAATTCCTTGTCAAAGCGCTCGTATTCACGGTTCATCTGGTCTGAGATCCTGATGATCTCCTGGTTTATTATGATGTTTTCAATGGAGAGCGCCAGGTGGGTTGCCACCTCCTCCAGCTGCAGAAGATCCTCCTTGTTGAACGTCCCCTGCAACCTCTTGTTGAGCACCTGTATGGCCCCGGTAATGCCATGGGTTGTCGCGCTTTTAATAGGGGCGCAGACCATGTTGTTGGCAATGTAGCCGGTTTCCGCACCCGCATGGCTATGAAACCCTTCACGCTTATCAAGGTCATTGACAATAATACCCTTGCCAGAGGAAATGACCTCCCCTACGATGCTTCCCTCCCGGGGCGGCTCAATCTGGCGTTCTTGCAGGCCGGTGCCAAAGATGGAGCAAATTTTATCGGTTGCCATTTCAATAATGTAGATGGTGCACCGTTCAGCTCCCATGATCTTCGGCAGAATCTTGACATAAAATTTTGTCAAGGTCCGGTAGTCTTCCGCGGTCCAGGATTGCGCCACCCTTTCCAGCCGCAGTTTAAGTTCGGCAATGCGTTTCTTGCCCAGCATTGCTTCAGCAATATCAGTATTTTTTTTCATCTTTGCAAATCCTGTTTACGTTAAGATAACAAAGTTTACTCCTTTTCTTGGGGCACTATTGCTTAATTGACATAAATTGTCAACACTGTTTACGATAAATGACAATTAATGGTGCAATGTTCTGTTTTTTTATGTAAAATGCCTCAAAAGGCACATTGCGCCGTTTTGGTGGCATTTTGACTGAAGAATCATAACAGATTGATATCGCTGACAAAAATTAAACAATGGTCTGTTGGTACTGAACGTATGAAAATGAGCGCCCTGCGAGGTAATTTAGGCATAAAATTTGCATTAATTCAAGTGTTAAGCACTTTTTCTTGGGCGTTACGCAAGGGGTTTGTCACTACTGGACCCGGCACCAAGGTTCTGTTGTTAATATGTTTTTCATGAAAACCGTTTGCATAATTGAGGTTTGAAAAGCACACCAACAATATCATGCTAAAATCTAATTTTAAATATTTTATTAACAACTACAGAAAGAACCGGGGTTTTTCACTTCTGGAGCTCATGGTGGTCCTGGTGATCATCGGCATCCTGGCGATAGGCGTGGTTTTTATGTTCGCCGACCCTACGGCCAAGATCAAGGC
>Ga0209536_100009209_pt1 | contig 14685 bp, 10 predicted proteins | sample DeeMarSeWOR28_12_FD_187461 | JGI IMG/M metagenome (GOLD analysis project Ga0209536, IMG submission 187461) | Marine sediment microbial communities from White Oak River estuary, North Carolina - WOR-2-8_12 (SPAdes) (version 2) | ecosystem: Environmental > Aquatic > Marine > Intertidal zone >...
AAGGCCAGTTTTGCGAGCCAAGTTTACCAGGTTGAGGAGCTGCGTGGTGCTAAAGTCTCGCAGATTTCCCTTTAATGCCATCGCTTCATGTCCTCAATGCAGAGTCTGCAGGCTGACTGGTTTGCATTGGTACCCTCGGAGAATGCAAAGACCTCAAATACCAGAGCAGAGACGCGAGCGTCCCGGAAACGACAACAACACACAGTCAGAGACGGGTCTCAAACTCGGTCCCAGCCGCCAGTGGACAGATTATACTCTCTCTCATTTGGCAAGTCAATCTCTTTGCTGGCAAGGACTTTGGACAACCTCCTTTCGCACCCGAATCCTATCAACATCTCCAAACCTCAAAACTTGGTGCAACTTATACTATATCATCAAAGACTACAGAATCTCAATAAGAATAAGGTCCCAAGCTCGAATGCCTGTTAGAAATCTGAACACACTTCAAGCAAGCTTGGCAGTTTTGGCCAATACAGGTATTATACGCGTATACCACTCGCGATGGAGATCTGTTTGACAAGTTCGAGAATCGAAGCCGATTGCGTCTGGGTAGATACCCAATTGACCCTCAATGAGATGCTTGCCAACCTCCACGACTCCTCAATCGTTGCGGTTGATACCGAGTCCGATAGTCTGTATGCGTACTATGAAAAGGTCTGTCTGATCCAGTTCTCGATTCCAGGTGCTGACTACCTGGTTGACCCATTGGCGGTTGACATATCGATCTTGGGTGACCTTTTCGCTGATGCGCGACTTGAAAAGGTGTTCCACGCCGCCCAGTACGACATTCTCTGTCTCAAGCGTGATTATGGTTTTGCCTTCCTCAACTTATTTGATACGATGGTGGCTGCGCGTGTATTGGGCTGGCGCCGCTACGGGCTGGGATCTATCCTGCAACATCATTTTGGCGTGCAATTGGATAAACGCATGCAGCGTTACAATTGGGGAATGCGTCCCTTGTCGAAAGAAGCGCTGCATTATGCACGTCTCGACACACACTATTTGCTGTCACTACGCAAAATGCAACTTGCCGAGTTACGGGCCAAAAACCGATTGACGGAGGCTCGACAAGCCTTCCAGCGCGAAACACACATCGAACCGACGTCGAAAGTCTTCAACCCAGATGATTTCTGGCGTATCCGCGGGGCACGTGACTTACTTCCCGTCGAGCAAGCGGTGCTGCGCCATCTCTATATCTTTCGTGATCAGTACGCCCGGAAGCTCGACCGGCCTCCCTTTAAAGTCATGAACGACGCAACCCTCGTCCGGTTGGCCCAGGCCCATCCGACTGATTTGCATTCGCTGGCTCGGGTCAAGGGACTGAGTCATCACATGCGTCGTCACGCTGGCGATCGATTGCTGGAGGCCATTGGCAAAGGACTTAATGCGTCGCCGCCTTCCTATCCTCGCAATCAGCATCATCGCCCTGACGATGAGACGCTCAAACGCTACGAGGCGCTGCGGGCGTGGCGTAAGCGCGTCGCTGAGGCGCGTAACGTAGAGCCGGATGTGATTCTCTCCAACAGTGTGCTCATGGCGTTGGCCAGGCGGGCGCCGCAAACCAGCACGGCGTTGGCCGAAGTCGAGGCGCTGGACGATTGGCAGCGACGTACCTATTGCGACGATCTACTGCGTATACTCAAAGATCAGCTCTCGTAAGACGAGCGGACGGGGCACCTTCTCGAAGCATGTCAGCAACAATAAGCCAAGTTCAGCCACCCGTCTTTTCTAAAAAACGGGTCGCCTGGCGCGGACACGCCCTAAGGCTCAACTTGTATTGTGCCCAGCACCACGTGGTCGCTGACTGGCTGCATCTTCTCGTCGAGGAGGGGCAGTCTTTCCAAGGTTTCCCAATAGTAGAGTCCTACATGCACCTGGTACGGTCCAGCGGGCAGATTGGGGGGGAGCTGAAGCTGATGGCTATCGAGGACTGGCTGGTCAGGGGTCCAATAGCTGGTAGGCCACGGCACGACCCAGCTAGGCTGGGCATCAGCCTGGGCGATGATAGTCCCATCGGGGGCGACTAGGTGAACAAAAACGGTGTAATCGCGGGAAATCGGTACAGCAGTCTGCCACTCAAGCGTAACCGATATCTGATGGTTGGTTTTTGACATGTGATAGTCGGTCAGGTGAATGTCTTCAGCAAACGTTTTGTCAATGGGCAAGTGGTCTAGACCCTGCGCGGTCGGCACGAGTTGGCGATCATCCCGGGCAAAAGCCCCGATTTGGGCCCAAGTGCCTCCCTGAAAGAGCGTGACGTCGGGATCGGCATAAGTAATCAGCAGACGTCTTGCTGGGTCGCTGAATGCAGGAGCCGCGTCGGTTTCTTCGGCACTCCCATCCACGCTGAGCAGGACGGCCAATCCGAGGTTGAACCGTCGCCCCAAATCCCAGGGTAGCGTCTCGGTGATAATTGTCTCGCCGGGCTGCCAGAGTGAGGGTGGATACCAGAGAGGAACGACCATTGGACGCTGGGACGTGTCTTCAATCAGGGTTCCATTCTCGCTGAAGATGATAGGCCAAAGCTGTAGACTATCGGACAGTGGAGCCAGCGCTTGCCAGTACAGTCTCAAGTAGGTTTGCTGCCACTTGGGATCATCTATTATGTCATACCCCAGAAAGCGCAGCCGCTCATCAAAGTCAATCAACGTCGGATACTGGGGCTCTGTGGCCCCCGCTCGCGCGAAGTCATAGAATTCACTTGCCAGGACTCCCTTGTCGTCGCCTATCCCCTGTTCCCTGCTCAACAACACATAGCCATCGGCAGCATCTACCATCTTAAATTCACCCGACTCAATGAGTGTGTCGAAGGTTCTTCTCACATCGTTGGGATGTGAATCGGTGCGGCCTGAAACGTCAAGCAGCACGTAGTCAGCATCGGCGATCGTAGGGAAAACGTAGATTTTCTGCCGATGCGCCAGGTGGGGATGCAGCGGCGCAGTGGTGGAGACGGATGCTTCTGGGGGGATCTGCTCGGCGAAGCGACCCAGTAACTGGTGATGAGCTGTGCGCTCCGGCCACTGAAAGTCCCGGGCCAGGGGCGTCCAACCTCGCAGGTAATGATAACCCAACGACCAGGCCATCAACCATAGGATCAGGACGATAGGGACATAGCCTACCAGCCGCTTATAACGCAACCGCTGAGACGCCAAGGCGTTAAGACGCTGGAAGCCATATATGGCAGCAATGACAAAAACTGGGGCCAACGGTGCCGAGTAGTGTTGCTCGCCAGAGTACTGACCGGGGAAATTGCTGAAGGTGTTGGCGACCAACACTGGCAGTCCTAGCAGCAAGATTTCGGGAGCCAACAGTGCAAGCCAACCAACGGAGGCCAGCAGGCCGGCCAGGTAGGTTAGCCGATCAATGTTGCCTGGCAAGTCCAAGATCTCCCCCAACCGCGCCAATAAGTCGCCCGAACCGTCGCCAAGACCAGTGTAGCGGCTGGACAGATAGATAGGTCCATGGGTGCCATACACCTCGTGGGCTAGCGGAGCAACGATGATGAATGTGGCCACATAGAACCATAGCAGGCTGATGACCATCATTGCCAGGCCGTGCAGCCGGCGCGGAGCCAGCAAGGAAACCGGGAATTGGGATGTCGACCTTCCTGGTTTTCTGATCTCCTGACTCCCTGATTCCCTACTAATAAGTAGATACAACCCCAGCATAAAAGTGAGCGTGGGCAGATTCTCTTTGACCAGCATAGCTATCGCTGCCCAGCCCCACATGAGCCAGTACCGGCCTTGCATCGCGTACCAAAAGGCGAAGAGCAGAGGGGTGACTACAAAGGGATCCGCGTGAAAGTCGGCGACATTGGCGGCCTGTAAGGCGGGGAACATCAGGTATGTAATGACAAAAGCAAGGGGGAGCCATTTCCTCGAAGTCAGCTCTCGGGCAATCCAATACACTGGCAATGCGCCCAGGGCCAAGACGACCGTCTGGATGATTAAGATGGCACGTACGTCGTCCCACACATAGAAGACGAGGGCGATGGCGACTATAATTGGCTCCAGGTGTTCGGCTACGCGAGAGACCTGTCGGTCGTCGAGGGTGCGCTCCAGGAAGCGTCCTTGGAGCGTGTTCCACATTGGCTGGTCGATAAAGGAGAGATCGGCTGCGAAAGTATTGAATGTCGCGTGCCTCTGGAGACTATACAAGGAGAAGAAAAGGATATAGGCTAGGATGAGCAGCCAGAGCAGAACAGTGGGGCCGGAGACAGCGGACCAGGGCGAAGACAAAGCCCTGGTGATCGATCTGAAAGCCTTATTTGCCTTGGTCATCCGCCGCCATCTCAGTCATACGGGCACCGGGGTAGCGACGACCACGGTGACAAAAAAGTAAGGCGAGGTGTGTGCCTCGCCCCCCCTAAGTGCCCCGAATGGGGTTACAGGTGCCGAGGCGCAGATTTGAACTGCGGACTCCTTGATTTTCAGTCAAGTGCTCTACCAGACTGAGCTACCTCGGCAAAAATCTAGTAGTTCTCTCTGTGGGCCTTTATGTTGCGCCAAGTATAGCATAGTGCGGGCTGGTGGTCAAATGAAGCAACCTTGGGACCGGGTCTTCCTTCAGTTGTGGAGCACCTAGTTATTCCTCTCTGCCAAATTATGCTATTATGCTAATCGCTTCCTCTTCCTCTGCTGGAGCGTCTAAACCGTGGCCCGAACCGAAGAATAGACCCTCCCGGCGTTAGTGTCATTGATCTGGTCGTTGTGATGGCCGTTGAGGGACGATAGAAAAGAGTTAACGATGACCATAGACATCCAACAGCATTTGTGGAACCAGCGGATACCCCTGAAAGAAGCGATCAAGGAACTCGTCCGCATTCCCAGTGTCATCCAAGAATCGGGAGGCGTGTTGCCCTTCGGTAAGGGTATTGACGATGCTTTGAGGAGAACCTTAGACATTGCCCAAAGGTTGGGGTTCCGTACCAAGTACGGTGACGGCGGATACTATGGCTATGCTGAGATTGGAGAAGGCGAAGATCTGATTGGCATTCTGGGGCACCTGGACGTCGTGCCGGCTGGCAGCCTGGACAGCTGGAACACCAATCCCTTTGACCCAGTCGAGCAAGATGGCAGACTCCATGGGCGAGGCGTCCGGGATGACAAGGGCCCTACGCTGGCGGCCCTGTTCGCTGCGAAAGCTCTGATGGATGCAGGCGTGACGTTCAGAAAACGCGTTCGCTTTATCTTTGGCACCGACGAAGAAACGCTGTGGCGTGGCATCAAGCGGTACGTGGAATGCGAAGAAAAACCGAGCATAGGGTTTTCACCTGATGCTAAATTCCCTGTGATCCACGCTGAAAAAGGTCTGCTTGAATTCTACCTGGAGGGGAGCAATGAGAGTAGCGTCAACCTGAAGGGTGGCAATGCCTTCAATACGGTTCCGGATTCTATCCTCTATACAGGCGCGGAACAGGACGCGTTGGCGGCCAAGCTGGACGCACTGGGCTACGGCTATGAACGAGTCGAGGGTTCCATCACGGTGTTGGGCAAGGCTTCACATGCTTCGCTGGCCGAGCACGGAATCAACGCCATCGCCAGACTGGCGCTTGCCTTAGATGCAATGGGCGTTGTATCCAAAGCCATTCGCTTCGTAGCCCAAGAGGTCGGGGAGGATCCCTTTGCTACCAACATCTTCAGCGAGTGTCTAGATGAGCCTTCAGGCAGACTCAAGTTCAATGTCGGGAAGATCGATATTGGCGATAAGGAGCAGTTGTCCATCGATATTCGCATCCCGGTTACCATCCCCAAGAAGGAGATTGTGGACAAGGTGAGTGCGGTGGCCAGGGAGTATGGGCTTGAGTACCGGGAACATGATTGGCTAGCGCCTATCTACATGCCTCTCGATCACTTCTTGATTGAGACGCTGATGAAGGTCTATCGCCAAGTTACCGGGGACACAACTTCGGAACCGGAGTCATCGGGAGGTGCGACTTATGCCCGCGCCATTGAAAATTGCGTTGCCTTTGGCTCCCTTCTGCCCGGAAGGCCCAGCGTGGCGCACCTACCCAATGAGTACGTTGTCCTCGAGGACCTGTATGTGGCCATGGAAGTCTATGCCCATGCGATCTATGAACTAGCCATGTAATCGGCCGTGTGTCTCACGGTCGCTGTCGGAATGCCGCTCCCGCGACGTGCTTGGAATTTACGCCGTGGCTGGGACATGGTACAATCAGAAAGCCGCATTGCTCACTCTGAGCTTGGGAGATTCAAGTTTCTTTACCGCCGAGGCGTAAACCGCGTTTGGTAGCCTTTTCGAGAGAAAGGAGTTGACACCTGTGGACTTTCCATTGGATGCAGAAGTATATTGTACTGAGGGTGTATGTGGTAGGTCCACCACAATCATTGTGAATCCTACCACAGAGAAAGTCACCCATATCGGAGTGAGGGATGCCGACCAAGCTCACACAGAGTACCTGGTGCCCGTGGATATGGTGGCCAGCACGACGGCCACGTCGATCCACCTGAGTTGCACCCGCGCCAAATTAGTGGGGCTAGAGCAGTTCATCGAGACTGAATACATCGAGGTTTGGACTCCCTACTACGCCGATGAACTGGGATATAGCTACTCGGGGCCTCAGATGGTGGCGGTGGAGCACAAGCTTCTTCCACCGGGTACCTTGGCCGTGAGCAGGGGCATGATTGTTGAGGCGACCGACGGATATGTGGGCACTGTGGACCAGTTGATTGTGGATCCGACCAGTGGCCAGGTCACGCACTTCGTGCTTAGTAAAGGTCATATATGGGATGAGGCAAATGTAACCCTGGCCGTATCGCACGTAGACCGCGTTGAGGGAGATACGGTCTATCTAAGGCTGAATAAAGAGAGTATTGAGCTGACCCCGGCCGTACAGGCGAGACGTCTCTACAGTAAAGAAGAAATCAACGTAATGAGTATCGAGTTGGTCGTCGTGACCTTCGATGATGAAGACAAGGCTGGGAAAGCACGGCAGGCCTTGCAAGCATTAAATAAGAAGGGCATTGCCGAGATTCGTAATATGGCCGTGCTTGTCAAGGAGCAGGATGGCAAGGTCAAGTTCACGGAGGCCGCAGATGTTGATGCCAGGCAGGGGACGCTCTTTGGGGCAGTCGCTGGCGGCCTAATCGGCCTGCTGGGAGGCCCGGCTGGAGTCGTCATCGGTGCGGCGGCTGGGGCGGCTACAGGCCGTGTGGCTGCTGGCAAGATTGACCGGGGCTTCTCCGATGAATACCTCGAGCATCTACAAGAACAGCTCAAGCCTGGTAGTTCCGCCTTAGTTACGCTCGTTGAGGAGGCGTCGGTCGAAAAGCTGGCCGAAGCATTGGCCAGTTTGAACGGTCAACTGGCACGGCAGCCGCTCACGGACGAGGTCGTGGAACAACTACTCAATCAAAGCGCGTCGGAGACCGGTGAAGACTCGCCAAACAAGACCGTTTAGGCGGTGGCTGCTGCGCGGCTTGAGCATTTCGGAAGTGACCCACAGCGGATAGCCTCTTATCATTTGCCAAAGTACCGGCGCTGGCGTGGGACCTCGGCCAGCACGGGGATGTCCATACCTTCAAGGTCCTTGCGCCCCCGGATGCTGTCGTCCACGTAATCCAGAAGGAAAGCCAAAGCGACGCCGGCAAGTAGGGCGAGCAGCAGACGAACTGGAAGGTCGAGACGCTGGGTCAGGCTCGGCGGCACCGCGCTTACGCTCGGACCGTCGAACAGGGTGACTTGGGGCTGTTCCAGCCCCAGGCGGCCGAAATACGCTGGTGTTTCCTCCTGCAACACTTCGATCGCAGCATTAAGGATGGCTATTGCTTCATTCGGATCACCCCACGTAACACGGACCGTGACCACTCGGTGGACTTGTTCCGAAGCTGTGGAACTTTGGATGACGCCTGGTGGAACCTGAATCCTTTCACTGGTCAGGCGTTGGCTAACTGCCTGGGCCACTGCCTGACTTGACACAAACTGGGTAAAGTCGTCCACCAAATACTCGGTGGCCTGAGGTGCGGTGAGGCGCGGATCGAAACCCATTCCCTCTACCGCCTCCAGCGGCGGTACGTCAACTAGCACACGCCCCGAGGCCTGATATTGGGGCGGTGGCGGCCGGCGCAGTGCCAGGCTGACTACCAGCACCACACCCAAGATCAGTGCCGGAATCCAGATGCGTTTCCACACGATGTGCCAATATTGGCGCAGTTCCATGCTGCCTCCAGACCCCCTTAGTTTAGGCGAAATACCATAAGTCGTCAACTTCTGGTGAACTCTCGCCACTTTTCTTCAATGAAACTGCCTAACTCCTGCTTGAAACGGCCCACACTGAACCGTTCAGCGTTGTGATGGATGGCGATCGGGTCCAATTCCCTCGAGTCCAGACGGCGAATGGCGTCGGCCAATGATTCGGGCGTCTGCTCGTGGAAAAAGAAGCCGGTTTCTCCGTCAATCACCGTATCCAGCGCACCGCCCGCGGCGTAGGCGATGACTGGCCGACCGGCGGCCTGCGCTTCGACAGGGGTGATGCCAAAATCCTCGTAGCCAGGGAAAATGAAGGCCCGACAGTGGGCCAGCAACTCGCCCAACTCATCGTCGGGCACATGGCCCACAAAGCGCACCGTGGGGCCCGCCACAGCCTCCAGCGCCGCCCGGTCGCGCCCCTCCCCGCCGATTATCAGGGGTAAGCCGAGTTTGGTACAGGCTTGCACCGCCAGATCTATGCGTTTATAAGGGATGAGCCGGGAGACGACCAGGAAGTAGTCACCGGGTGGGTTAGAGCTGGGGAGGTAGCGATTGGTGTCCACCGGAGGAAAGATAACGGTTGAGTCTCTCTGATAGAAGCGGGCTATGCGCGCCTGTATCTCACGCGAGATGGCGATGAAATGGTCCACGCCCTCGGCAGCTTGCCGGTCCCAGCCTTGCAACCGACGAATCAGGGGACGCAGCAGCAGGTTGACTGTCGGGCCAAAACCCTCGCGAGCGGCATAGCTGGCGTAATCCCATACGTAGCGTGTGGGGGTCAGGCAATAGTCAATGTGTAGTTGCTCAGGTGTGGTGCGAACGCCGTGGCAAAAACCGCTCTTATTGGATAGGATCAGGTCGTAGCCGCGCAAGTCTATGCTTTGAACAGCTAGGGGGTAGAGCGGGAGATAGACTTGATGGTGTTGGTAAACGAACGGGGCTCGGTCAAGCCAAGTGGTGCGGATGTCCCACGTCTGGTAGCGAGCAGGCATGCCATCGTGCCAGTAGATTGTGGTGAAGACAGGCGCTTCTGGGAACATTTCGACCAGGGTCTCAAGCACGCCCTCGGCCCCGCCCATCTGGTTAAGCCAGTCGTGGACAATGGCAACCTTCACGTTGTCAGGGACTTTCAGGTGTTACGGTTCTTCCTGGGCTCTCCAGAGTCCCTGGGCTCTCAGGAGTCCCCGGGCTCTCAGGAGTCCCCGGGCTCTCAGGAGTCCCCGGGCTCTCCAGGGTCGCTGTGGTCTCAGGAGTCCCTGGGGTCTCCAGAATCCCTGTAGTCTCTGGAGACCGAGGTCCGCCAATGGCCAACGGCCCGCGCACTGTGAACTCGCCACTGGTCACCAGGTCATCGTTCACGTACAATTCCAGTCGGTACCTTCCAGCGCCAACAGGTTTGGTGAACACAAAGGATCGATCAGCGCTGCCCCATTCCCAGCTCTCCTCACCCCGACTGAATTCGACGCCATTGAAGTACCAGACGTGGGTCCAGGTGAGGCCATTTCGCATCCCAGTATAGGGGAAGGTGGCATACACCTGATCTGCTGTGTCGGAGAAGACAACGGTAGGGCTGATAGGTTCACGTCGTTCGGTGATCTGGGTGGTGAAAGCAATCGGGCCCATTTCCACACTGGCCGGGGCTGGGATGGGAGAACTAGTCGCTGTTGGTGATCCGGGTACCGGGGTAGGCGTGGCCGAGGGTGCCGGGGCAGGAGTGAAGGTGGAGGGCGCGGTTGTCGCTGTAGCCGGAAGCAATGGCGTTTCCGTCGGCGGTAGCTGGGTGCTGGTGACCGCAACTCGGCTGCTGGTTGAGACCCTCTGCTCCTCCGTTGGAGGAACGGGCGTCTCGCTGGGTGCGACTGGAGTCTGCGTGATGGCTGCGGGCGACACGGCGATGACAGCAAACTCAGGCGGCAACTTCAGGCTCGGGATGCTCAGCGTGGGAAGTTGCCCGCTCAAAAAGAATGCTCCCGCCATGATGGCTGCAATGACACCCGTGACGCTGGAGGCAATGCGGGCGCGGCGGGCGCGAACAGTTTCCTCTTCGCGCACGATAGGGAAGATGGTAGACCTCGCCTCACGCGCCGAGCGCTGGGCTATGGTGAGCGAAACGACCATTGCAGCCAAGCTCAGCCCGGCCAGAATAACCAGCAACCACGATAGTAAGGACATAATCAACTACTCCAGGATTCGGATAGCGTCGGGTGTTTCGACGATGATTTCGGGCGCTCCCTGGTACATCTTGACTTGGCCTGATACCCGCACCAATTGACCCCGGTACATCTCTTCTGGCGGCAGCGAGAACAGTGGCCACGCCTCGGGGAAGATGACCACCGTGAAGGTATTTCGATAGTCTTCATCAAAATTGAGAAAGACGACCTTGCCCGAGTTGTGCGTGTCTACTACCCGTCCCTCGACAATAACCGTTTGCCCCGCGAAAGCAGCCGCGTCTTTCCAGTTCACTACTTCAATCGCCGGCGTGGGCTCTGTCGCGGCAGCAATCGGTTCGACTGGCTCGCTTGTCAGGGTTGCTTCATCGCTGACTAATGGTGTCGCGGTGACGACGGCTTGGATTACCACTGGTGTGCCGCAGTCGCAGGCTTCCTCTTGACCCAAGGTCAGCGCGACCTCGATTTGCCATGGGTCACGCACCACGATCTCGGGTGCTCCCTGATACTCCTCGAGCGGGCCCTGGACTCGAACCTGCCGACCGTAGAAGAGCGTCTCAGGGGGTTGGGGGAACTTCTCCCAGTCCTCAGAGAAGATGACAACGCTGAAAGTTCCCTGGTAGTCTTCCGAGAAGTTGAGAAAGACTGCCTCACCTGATTTATAAGACCGCACTACAGTGCCCTCAACGATCATCTCGGTCCCGACGAAATCAGCAGCATCGATCCACGAGACTACGTCGTCGCGAGGACCATTGGGCCAAACGAGCGATTCGACATCGGCCGAGAGGGAGGGTAGCGTGTAGGTTGGATAAGGTGTATAGGTCGGATGAGGTGTGTAGGTTGGATAGCGTGTATAAGTTGGCGCGCTAATGTTGGCCTCAATGCCTGGCGAGGGTGACGCAGCGACCTGGTTACAGGCGACAGCCAAGCTCGTGAAGAGGACCAGCGCTGCTATCTGTCTGGCCCAACACACCTTCCACTCCTTCTTCAGCCCAGAGCCTCAATGTTCCCTGTGCAGCAAGCTTACACCCTGAAGTATACCTGCATTAAGAAGATGTGTCAATCGACGATCCTGACACGCGACCCACGCTTAGCTGGCAGCATTCCCACGCGTTTTACTAAGAATTAGGTGTCTTCTGGAGTTTCAGCATGGGCGAGAACTTAACCAGTTTCCTGGGCCGGCGTCTCAGTGAGCTGGGTGGTGGGGGTCTGAGTGGGTTGTTCGGTAGGCGCTTCGGTGGGCACCTCGGTTGGGACTTCGGTAGGTACCTCGGTGGGGACTTCGGTTGGGACCTCGGTGGATACCTCCGTTGGCGTGAGGGTAGGTGTGTCGGTGGCGGTTGGGGTCTCGGTCGGTGTTGGCGTGAAGGTGGCGGTATCCGGTACCTGGGTGGGTGTGTCAGTAGGCACCGGAGTGCTGGTAGGAGTAGGAAGCGGTGTGTTTGTCGGTACTCGTGTCGGCGTTTCAGTTGGCGTGGATGTCTCGGTTGGCGTTGCCGAAGGAACTTGGGTAGGGAAAAACTGGGTAGGGGTGGGCTCCAGGGTAGGGCTCGGTAGACGCGGCGTGAAGCTAGGCGTTGGCAGGGTTGTGGCAGTCGGTGTGTTAGTGAGGGGCGGCACAGTAGCCAGCGGCGTCGGGCTGGGTGGGGCTGGTGGCGGTGCACTAGCCAACGCGATGATCCCCAAACAATAACAGGGTATTGTCAGCAAAATGACCGACAGCAGCAACCCATACGTAGTGCGTTGGCCTTCGCTGAGTTGATCGTACCAATCCCGGAAGCCCATCTCAAATCTCGGATCCCAGATATCCGGGTTGGGGCGCGCTCTCGGCTACCCTCCCCAGGCTTAGTACGGCGGCCAATCCGATTAGATAAATAGCAGTGGCCAACCCCATGACCAAGGCAAATCCATAGCTTTGAGCAATCATCACCGCCAAGATTGAGCCGACTACGGAGCTGAACCCGTTAACTCCCCAGGCCCAGGGCACCAGCGCAGAATTCACCCGGTCCACCAGACGTATCCCCAACGGAAAAGGCATTCCCATCAGCAGACCCAAGGGTGCCAGTAATAGGATAGACAAAGCCACCCGATAAGTCAGCTCCAAACCTAACAGCGCACGGAAGAGAGGCGGCAGGGCAAAGATGTAAATGACGGTCAACAGGCTCAGCAAGGGGATAACCCAGCGCTGGAGCCAACGTGGGTCTCGTTCGCTAGCTTCCGGGTGATTGGAATTCCGTGGCGATACTGCCAGCAGCCGGCCTGATATGAAACTTCCTATCCCGGAGAAGGTAAGGATGCTGAAAAGCACTACCGAGGTTGAATAAACGGGATGTCCCAAGAAGAGTATGAAGCGTTGCATAAGCCCGATTTCAATGAAGATAAAACCGATACCCAGTGCAGCGAAGTAGACCATAAAGCGTCGCGAACCGCGCGTCGCCAACCCGTGCCATCGGAAGCGCCACAAGGGCCACAGGATGAGCCCACCTGCCAGCAGCAGTGCCTGGACCAACAGGATGACCAGGGTAGCTTTTCCAGAGCGGAAATCGCCTAGGTTGCTCCATCCGTAGTATTCAAAGAAGAAGGGGCGGTCGTCTGTGGTTGGCGTCACGTCTAGGGGGTAGTCTTGATAAAATTGTGCTCGGTCGGGAGCGGCGAAATAGCGAACGAACCAATTGTCAGGATTCGTTTCGTCGGGGGCATAGAGCATTGTGAACCCGAGGTTGTCTACCACATCTCGTAGTCGGGCCATCTCATCGGCGGTGAAGGGCGACTTCTTCATAATGAAGGTCGAAGTGTCGCCGGCCCGCACGACCATAAAGTGTTGCGCCGGGTCAGTTACACCACGCCGCTCAAGCGCGGTTGTGCCAATAGTCACCAACCGGAAGGCCTGGCGCGGCGGCTCGAAGTACCAGCGACCGACAGTCAACATACCTTCATCGGTGAGGTGGTCATAGTAGTCGAGGAAAGCCTCGGTCGTGTACAAGAAATTTTCGCTGAGGCTGTAGGCACCAGAGGCCGCCGCTGCCCATGTATCGACCTGAGAGAATTGAATCAGGTCGTACTTTTCCTTCGAGCGAGCGACGAAATTACGGCCCTCAGCCAACTCTATTTCTATCTGCGGATAATCGGTGTACAGTCCGCCAGCGTAGTCTCGATACAGATCAGCGGAGGCGACCAGGTTGACGATGAGTGGATTGATTTCGGCACCCAAGATACGCTGCACACCGTTGTAGTAGGCGGTGAGCACGTCTATGCCGCCGCCCGGACCGATGAGCAGCGCACTCTCTAGTGGCTGATCACGCACCTGGTAAGCCAGGCTGCTGGGCGCGCAATTGACAAAGCTGATGCGTTCCAAATTACCATCAAATTGGGTAATTGTGGTAATGGCAGCAGCGTCGATGGTGATGAAAAGCTGCTCGGGTGAGGGTGGCGCTGTGCAGAGCGGGCTGAGGCCCCAGGTCCCCAGACTGGCTCCTTCTCGATACATCACGTCTATCCGGGAGAAGGGGGTGAAGCCGGTGTAGACTAGATCGATGGTGGGGTCGGTGGAGGCCTGTGACAAAGGTTTGCTGGGAGGGATATACAATGGTAGGAAGCGGTCAGCTATGGGTGACAGTGCGAATAGTAGGATCGCACCCGCCGCGACCACAATTGTGGCTCGTGGAGGACTAGACTTGCCCTCTTCCACTGGCCCCCGTTCCAGTAGGCCAAAGAAGAATGCGGCCAATGCTGCCAGCCCTGCTGCAAATAGTACTACCCCCTGGCCTGGTAGAACCCACAGGGCGCCAATAACCACCAGACATCCCATACCGGCGCCAACAAGGTCAGCGAAGTAAAGAGTGCTGATGCGTCTTGCAAACGCCGAAAAGGTACCCCCCAGCGTGAGCCCGGCAAAAAAGAACGGGATTACTACCAAAACGTAATCGGCCAGCAAGAGCAGGATGAGCAGGGCCGTTTGCCCGGTCTGCTGACTGGCTGTTAGCCCGCCCGTCAATGGGGCTAATGGGTCGAGCGGCAGTCGGATCATGATGGTAAAGCAGACCACGATTGCAAGCGCCGTGAGCCCCGCAAAGAGGGTAAGATTGCGTTCCAGGTTTTTCTCTATCAGATCTCGGCGCAGCGTGAGAAGGGTGCCACTCGCTCCAAATCCAAGCAACGCTGTACTGATAACCATGAAGGCCAGGTGATACCAAAGAGAGACGGAAAAGATGCGAGTAAGAGCGATTTCCAGCGTCAGCACCGCCATACTGGTGGTGAAAACGCCTAGGTAAAGAGGCCAGCTAGCTTTGCGCTCGCTCACAGAACCCGG
>Ga0209536_100009210_pt1 | contig 14685 bp, 11 predicted proteins | sample DeeMarSeWOR28_12_FD_187461 | JGI IMG/M metagenome (GOLD analysis project Ga0209536, IMG submission 187461) | Marine sediment microbial communities from White Oak River estuary, North Carolina - WOR-2-8_12 (SPAdes) (version 2) | ecosystem: Environmental > Aquatic > Marine > Intertidal zone >...
GGAGCGCTTCCTGTCCAGTAGCTGCGAAGACGATGATGGCGTCGGCGGCACCCCGTGCGTCCAGAGCAGCGATATCAACCAGTTTCCAACCCCGACGCCCGACGCCGACATGAACCAGTTTTCACGCTCAGTCGGCGCGTTCCGCGATACCGGTATCCAGGTATTCGACACCTTCAAATCTGGAAGCTGGGAGCACAGCTATGCGATCATGGTAGGTAACGGTAATGGCCTGAACTACGGAGACAACGATAGCAACAAGGACGTTTATCTTTACCTGTCTACAGAAAATGTTTTCGGAGGTAAGGGCGGCCGGCGCGAGGGTTTGAAACTGTTCGCCTGGCACCAGGACGGCAAGCGCACCAATCCGCTCGACCGCACCCAGGAACAGGACCGCGAACGCTCCGGCGGCGGTGTGAAATACCTGAAAAAACCGTTCCGCGCATCAGCAGAATACATGACCGGCAAGGGCATGATCTTCCAGGGGCAGCATCGTCCCCAGGATATGTACAATGACAAGAAAGCCGACGGCTATTACGTCGAAGGCGGCTGGTACATTCCGAACACCAATTTCGAGATCGACCTGCGATATGACAGCTATACGCGCGAAGAAAACCATCCATCATCGCAACCAAATCATGAGAGCACAGCCGATACCATCACGCTCGGCGGTCAGTATCACTTCAACAAGAAGACGCGTGTGAACATGGAATATGCGAGCCGTGACTACAAGTCGGATACCCCTGCAGTCAATACCCAGCAAAAAGATGTCGATGGCCGCTTCGCGATCCAGGTCACCCATATTTTCTGATAATAACAAGCATTGCTCCTGCCTTGGTTAAACAAGGTGCTCACGGGGCCCGCAAGGGCCCCGATTTTTTACAATGAAAATTGAGATTTAACAAGATGAACAATACGCAACTATCCGCCGTTGGTTTCCTTCTGTTTTATCTGATCAATAGCCAGGCATTTGCGGAGCAGGCCGACGGCGTAATTCGCATAAAGAGCATGCACAGTGTTGCTGATACTGTCGATAAACTGGAGTCGGCACTGAAAGACAAGGGCATGACCATTTTCAAACGGGTATCGCATTCAGACGGCGCTGTAAAAGTCGGTCTGGAGTTAAGGCCAACCGAGCTGCTGATATTCGGCAACCCCAGAGTCGGCACACCGCTGATGCAGTGTCAGCAGCTGGCCGCGCTCGACCTGCCGCAGAAAGCACTGGTATATGAAGATGCCGATGGCCAGGTGTGGTTTGCCTATAACGACCCGCAATACATAGCAGACCGGCATAACATCAGCGGCTGCGATGACGTTGTCAGCAAAATTTCCACGGCGCTGTCAAATTTTTCCAGGGCGGCAACCCAGTGACAGCCGTTGCGCGATACTGATCAGTTCGCGATTATAGCGTTTAGAACATCGAGCAATTTCTGCCTGTTACTGTCCTTGTTGAAAGTGGCATTATGGCCGCCATCGAGTGTAATCAACTGCTTTGGCTCCAGTGCGGCTTCATACAACACCTCTGCATGATAGTAATCGATGATCTCATCTTCATCACTGTGCATGATAAATACCGGCACAGGCGCCACCTCGTCAACCGATTCAACCGGGCTGTAGGCATTGCTGATCGTCATTGAAAGCGGCCACTGAAACAGCCAGAACAGCCAGCTGCTCGACAACGCATCCTGCGCGATATCATGGTAGTCACTGAATGCCGCGACCGAAACCAGTGCTGCAATCCTGTCTTGATACTGACTGTGTGCGACTGAATAGATAGACAGGCTGGCTCCCAGGCTCTGCCCCATGACGATGAGTTTTTGATCCTCAGGCAGTTCCGCAAGCACATACCCGATCAACAATTGCATATCATCAATAATGGGATCGAGCTCAGCCTCGCCCTGCGATTGCCCGTAGCCGCGATAATCGAATAAATATACATCGTAGCCGTGCGCCACCAGCCAGTACACATTGGCAAAATGCGTGCTGATGTTCTCGGCATTGCCATGAAAAAATAACAGCGTGCCTTCAGCTTCAGCCTCGGAAAATAATCGCCAGCCATGAAGCCGGAGATTGTCATCGGTTTCGACAAAGATGTCCTCGTACATAACACCAATGGCATCCGGTGTGAGGACATGCTCCTTCATGGGATAAAAAATATAATGGGTGCAACCCGATACAATCAGGATGCATGACAGCAAAATTACACGCATCAGTGAGCCCTGTTGATTCATCTGTATATATGAAACAAACACCTGTTCACTGCATTCAACAAGTGTTTCCTGATGTTAAAACACGCACCCGACTTATTGCACAAAATTAATGCAATACATGAAGATTATTTATTCTTATTTTTTCAATATCTTATGAAATACTTTTAAGTGTTTTTTCAGGCTCGTGTTGGTAGTATTTTCACATGGGGTTATCCTGCTTAAGCTGCTTGCACAGCACATACTATTTCACTAACATCAACACTGATTCTATCAATAGATCAACCAACCAAAATAATAATCAGGAGTTAATTAGTGAAAAGAATTATTGCAGGACTGGTACTACTCTCATCCTCATCAGTCGCCATGGCCGGCGCAGCCGGCGGCGACGCAGGTTGCGGCTGGGGTAATGCACTGTTCAAAGGCTCGAATGGTACAGCATCTCACGTAATTGCAGCTATTACCAATGCGTTCCTTGGCAACAACACATTCGGTATGACCACAGGTACAAACGGCTGCAGCACTTCCGGTACCCTGGGATACGGTGGTACAAGTGCGGTAAGTGCCATCATGGACGAGTTTTCTGAAGATGTGGCCCGTGGTGAAGGCGATGCCCTGAACACTGTTGCAGTGCTTTATGGTGTTGAACCGGCTGACCGCGATACCTTCGCTCAGGTCATGCATGAAAACTTTGCTGTTATTTTCCCCAGCGAAGATGTGACTGCTAATGAAATGATCGCTTCTATCGAAGAAGTCATGAAGGCCGATCCAACCCTTGCTAAATACATCACCGCCTGATCGATATTCAGAAAGGTGATTTTGAAAAGCCCTGCATCCGTAATGCAGGGCTTTTTTCTTGTGTAGAATACCCGCGCCATTCGGGTTCCAGCATCCTGACAGGCGACTGATAATAATCGTTTTCAAATATTGAATAATGTCACTACCCGTATTTGCCATACGTTGTATTCAATGCATTGCTCTGGCATTTGTGCTTTTTTCTGTTCATGCCGCTGACAGCAGGTATTTGGCCGACCTGCAGACACGTATCCAGGAACAACGAACCTGGCAAAGCGCAGAATGGTTGAACCTGCTCCACTATTCCGGTGATGGCGGTACCACTGCAGATTACAGGAGCGATGTGCACGACAGGCGCTTCTTTCTTGCTGCAGACGGCAACATCAATCCTGAATCAGAATTACTTGCGACAGTCGCTGCTTTTTACAGAACCGATGTATCCGGGGATGAACACGCTCAGTGCAGGTTTGTTGCCCGCCTGGACTGGCTGAAGCAGAAGCTTGCCATTGATACGAGTACACTGCCCGTTGTCCATTGCAACAGCTATTTAGAGTGGCGCACACACGTCAACTCCGACCATGTCACCATGGTCTTTCCTGCCTATAACCTGAACAGCCCTTCGTCGATGTTTGGCCACACCCTGCTGCGTCTTGATTCAGCCAGTGATGAAGGTAATTCCCGGTGGCTTTCAACAGCAGTCAACTTCGGCGCCAACGTAACTGAAGATGACAACTCTATCCTCTATGCCTATAAAGGGCTGGCAGGCGGTTATTCAGGTGTATTTGTTGTTGATCATTATTACAAAAAGATCCAGGAATATAACCGCATCGAACACCGCGACATCTGGGAATACCGGCTCAACCTGACTGCCGATGAGACCGAGCGCATCGTGACGCACCTGTGGGAATTACAGGATATCAATTTCGACTACTACTACTTTGATGAAAACTGCTCTTACCGCCTGCTGGAACTGCTTGAAGTGGCTCGTCCGGGGATCGAGCTGACCAAAGAGTTTAAACTCACTGCCATTCCGGTTGACACCGTACGCACAATCAGGAACAACGGACTGATCGAGCAATCCGCTTACAAGCCTTCTCAGGCCACTGTTTTACGGCATTTACTCGAGGATACCCCGGAACAGGACCGCGACCTGGTGATGCAGTTATCCAGCGACATATCAACCAGCCGGAAACAAGCCTTTACCAGCCTGCCACCGGGCCGACAGGGAAATATTGCCGATGTTGCATACCAGTATTTACGCTATCAGCAGTCCGGCGAGGAACGGGATCCGGCCATAGCAAAACGCAGTCATCAACTGTTATTGCTGCTCAACTCATATCCAAAAGACACACTGGTTGAAGCAGCAATCGATATACCCGCGTCACCCGACCAGGGCCATGGCAGCAAGCGCGCCAGCCTGGGCGCCGGCAAACGCCTGGGGAATCTATACACTGAGCTGGGTTTCAGGATGGCCTTCCATTCCCTGGAAGATAACGAGCAGGGTTTTTTGCGTGGTGCGCAAATCAATCTTGGCAACCTGCAGATACGCGCCGAAGAGAACGAAGGCATCAGCCTGTACAAATTCGATCTCGTTGATATATTTTCATTAACGCCCAGGTCACGCTTCTTCAAACCGGTTGCATGGAAAGTCTACACCGGCCTGGAAAGACAGTACACCAGAGGCGTTGACCAGTTGACAGCACACCTGACCGGAGGCTTCGGCGGCAGCTGGAAGCTGCTTGAAAACAGCCAGCTCTATGCGCTGGCGACAGCACGGCTTGAATACAACAAGCAGATGGATAGAGCCATTGAACCGGCGATTGGTTTTACATCCGGGCTATTGCAGCACTTCGGGCCAACAACAGTCCGTGTTGATATCAGCGGTGAACAGTTCTCCGACGGACTATACCGTTTGCGTGCAGCTTATAAGCAGAATTTTGTAATCAGCACCAACCATTCAATCAGGTTTTCTGCAAACTACGAATGGCAGGAAGTCGATGAATTTTCAGATGTGCAGCTTAACTACCAGTATTATTTCTGAGTGATACGCATCAGCACAGATCCTGGAACGGGATATACTGCAATACATCACCCGCATTGATGGCCTTTCCGGGTTCAACGACGACAAGACCATCAGCCCAGCTTGTAGAACTCAGCACGCCGGATCCCTGGTGCGGATAAATTTCTGCACAGGCGCCCGATTCATCTTGCCTGACACGAACGCGCAGGTATTCCTGCCGCTTCATTCCCTTCCATTCAAAGCCTGAGCGAATTGACAGCTGGTTCGATAAATATTTTTCTGCACCCTGCATTTTCACAATCAACGGGCGAGCGAATATGATGAATGTCACGAATACCGAAACCGGGTTACCGGGCAATCCCATAAACAGGGCATTATCGACCTTGCCAAATGCCACAGGTTTGCCGGGTTTCATATTGATGCGCCACATGCTGAGTTCGCCCAGCTGCTCCAGCGCAATCCGCACATAATCTTCTTCGCCGACAGAAACGCCGCCGCTGGTGAGCACAAGATCCGCATCGGCAGCGGCACGCTTCAACACATCGAGTGTCGCATCCAGCGTGTCGGGAACGATGCCGAAGTCCGTTACCTCGCATCCGGCTGACTGCAACAGGCCGTTCAAGGTATAGCGGTTGGAATTGTATATCTGTCCCCGGGCAAGTTCATTGCCCGGCTCGACCAGCTCATCCCCGGTAAAGAAGATTGCCACCTTGAGCCTGCGTTTAACAGTGACCCTTGCCTGGCCGATTGAAGCCATCAGGCCCTGCTCCTGCGGACGAATACGGGTACCGGCTTTGAGAATGACGCTGCCTTTTTCAATGTCTTCACCGGCGCGGCGGACATTATCGCCCGCTTTAACTGCAGTATTGACGGTAACAACATCGCCCTGCTGCTGACACTGTTCCTGCATGACAACCGCATCGGCACCTTCAGGCACGGGTGCGCCGGTAAAGATCCTTGCTGCCGTACCAGCTTCCAGCTTTATCCCGGTCTGCCCTGCCGGTATGCGTTGACTGACGGTTAGCGAAACACCCGGTTCAGTACATTCAACACTTCTCACGGCATAACCATCCATGGCACTGTTGTCATAACCGGGTACATTGATCGTTGATATCACATCCTCGGCAAGAACACGTCCGAGGGTGTGCCCCAGATCCGTCACTTCCGTTTGCTCAACAGCTGTCCCTGCACCCAGTATTCTGCCTATGGCTTCATCAACCGCTATTAACCCGGGCGATGAACAGCAGTCCTGGGTTACGTCTATTTCAAGGCTCATTTTTCCAGCAGCCTTGGCATCAGCTCGACCATATTGCAGGGACTGTTGCGGTAATCCAGCTGCGGGCCAATAACGTCATCCCAGCCTGTGCGGCAGGCGCCGGTTGAACCCGGCAGGCAGAAAACAAAGGTACCGTTGGCGACACCACCAAGCGCTCGCGAAGCCACGGTTGAGGTCTTGATATCCCGGTATGAAACCCAGCGGAACAGCTCGCCAATACCTTCGATTTCCTTATCCAGTAACGGCCTGACCGCTTCCGGTGTAATATCGCGCCCGGTCAGACCGGTACCGCCGGTGCTGATAATGACACACACATCAGGGTCTGCAATCAGGCGCGACATGACTTCACGGATTCTATAAACATCATCCGGCACTATAATTTTCTCGGCCAGCGCATGGCCGGCATCGGTCAGTCTTTTAACCAGGGCGGCGCCGGATGCATCCGTTTCCTCTGTCCTGCTGTCTGACACAGTCATAATTGCAATATTGACCGGTATAAATTCACGTTCACTCATAATTAAATACGATTTGTAAGGTTTATTGGATCGGGTTATCGCCCCAGTGCATTATTCCACTATCACTGCCCGTTAGAAAGCCGCGCAACAGTCCCGGCAGATATAATGAGCCGAAATCATACATTGAATTGCCATGAGCTCTATTGACATGAGTCATGGATAAACAGCCTGATTCCCGATACCATCGGGCATTGCTAACAACCGTGATGACAATGCATATATCTGACACACAGACCGATGGTAACGGTATCAGCCTGATTGATCCGTTCAATCGAAAGATTGAATACCTTCGCCTGTCTGTAACAGACAAGTGTAATCTGCGCTGTTTCTACTGCCTGCCCGGGCACTTCAAGGACTTCGAGCAACCCGCTCACTGGCTCACTTTTGACGAAATCGAGCGTGTCATTGGCGCATTTGCCGATCTTGGCGTGGCCAAAGTGAGAATAACCGGTGGTGAACCGCTGCTGCGTAAAGACCTTCCTGTGCTGTCAAACCGGCTATCGCAGCTTCGTGGCATTGATGATCTGTCCCTGAGCACGAACGCCGTACTGCTGTCGAGGCAGGCGCAGGCATTGCGTGATGCCGGCATATCCAGAATCAACGTCAGCCTGGATACGCTAAAACCTGACCGCTTCACGCAGATTACCGGTGGCAAGCTGCAGCCCGTTCTGGACGGCCTGATGGCGGCCAAACAGGCCGGCTTTGCCCCCATCAAGATCAACATGGTGGCGATGAAGGACATCAATGATGATGAATTCGAAGACATGGTTGATTTCTGCCTCGAGCATGATTTCACCCTGCGCTTTATCGAAACCATGCCTGTCGGCGATACCGGTATCGATGCCAGCCAGCATTACCTCAGCCTGAAACAGGTAAAGAATAAACTTGCCGATCAGTATGAACTGATCGCGGGTGTGATGCCCGGCGGCGGCCCGGCACGCTATGTCCAGGTAAAAGACACAAACCTTCGTATCGGTTTTATTACCCCGATATCACAACACTTCTGCGAGACCTGCAATCGTGTTCGCCTGTCGGTGGATGGCACGCTTTACCTGTGCCTTGGCCAGGACCATAAATACGAATTACGCCACTTGCTGAGGCAGGGCATCAGCAATGACGGTCTGAAAAATGCGATCGTCGAAGCGATTGCCATCAAGCCCGAAAAACACGAGTTTCGTAACAATCCGGGACAGGTCGTGCGCTTCATGAGCATGACAGGCGGATAAAGCGGCCATGTTTTTTGATGCCTCCTTTTCATTCTGGTTTTTAAGCTGTATTGCAGTCGCGGCCATACTGTATTCCTCGGTTGGCCATGGTGGTGCGTCCGGTTACCTCGCAGTCATGGCATTGTTCGGCCTCGACCCGGCCTTGATGAAACCGGCTGTACTGATAATGAATATTTTTGTAACCGTGCTGGTATTAAGCCGCCTGTCGCGTGCCGGGCATTTCAACTGGCGCCTGTTCATCCCGTTTATTATTGGATCTATACCGATGGCCTTCGTTGGTGGTGCATACACGTTGAATTCAGACACCTACAAGATCATCGTCGGCCTGGCGCTGATCCTGGCCATGTGGCGCATGCTGGTCGTAGTAGAAAACAACGACAGGCTAACCATGCCGAAGCTCTGGGTTGCACTGCCTGTTGGCGGGCTTCTGGGCTTGATTTCCGGACTGACCGGGGTCGGCGGCGGCATTTTCCTCAGCCCGCTGCTGTTATTGTTTAACTGGACCAACATGCGTGGCAGCGCCGCCATCGCCGCTGCCTTTATACTGGTAAATTCCATTGCAGGCATCGCCGGCTACGCAACCACGGCCAATCAATGGCCCGGCGGAATCCCGGTTCTTGTCGTTACCGCGCTCGTTGGCGGTATCATCGGTTCAGAACTCTGCCTGCGCAGACTGGCCCCCAACCAGTTGAGAAAAGTTCTCGCCGTCGTGCTTGCTATCGCCGGTGCCAAAATGATTGCAACCGCCTAGCTTGAACCCTCACCTTAAACCCGCATCCTCTCTCCCCTTGAACAATCTCAACTGCCGGTTGTTCTGACAATACTATCAGGCCAGGTAAATGGCCGAAGCCAACGAAGTTTATAATCGTGCAAAGATATAGATACCGCTTGGCAGATCGATCGGATCACTGATCTGGCCAGGTCCGGTGATATACCAGGGAATAAAAAGTAAAATTGGGACAGATTTATTTTTCCGGAAAATACATCTGTCCTCTTTTTTACCCTGATCCACTCAATCGCAAGATTGAATATATTCGTCTATCCACGACAGAGAAATGCAAACTGCGCTGTTTTTATTGCCTGCCTGAACACTTCAAATTTTTTTAACAACCCGATCACTGGCCCACGTTAGATGAAATCAGGCGTGGCACCTGTAATGATAATCATTATTACTTCCATATTGCAGCAGACAGCAAGTTAGCATGTAAATTTGTCATGTTTTTATTGACATTGACTGATATTGGGTGAAATATTTACATTCCAGATTCCAGAAAGACCGGTTTCTGGCGATCAAATATCTAATAATGGGGGCGGAATCAGTTCAACAACACACATGTTTGGTAGTTTCTGCACGGGTTGCGTCGCGGCTGCAGCGGCTGTTATCGCGGTAGCTACACTGGTAACAATAACCTGGGTACTGTTTCTTTAGTTACATCCGCATTTTTATTGTTACTTGATAGATTTCGAAGCACCCTCCACTGTGAGGGTGTTTTTTTGCCATTATGATATGGTAATTAACTGTTGCTGAATTTTTATTCAGCGCAGATATGACGATAAATATTAATACAAGCTCCAATTGCCGGCGCTGATTAACCGCTCAAAACTATATATTCAAATGTCAGCTTTAAACCTGGCACGATGCACAGGCTCAGCGATGGAATCATCAGTAACTTCAGAAGCTTCTACAGGTCCTGAGCACGAATACTATTGTCCGCATCAACTTACCCGGGTACAGTTAAGCATCAGTTTCAGGCTACTTATATTTCATAACCCAGAGTATTTAACATGAATAAACAATCATCAGAATGTAACGGATTTATCTGTCGCTTATGGCAGGCCCTGAAGACACCATCAAGCAAATACTCTTTGGGCTTCCTGATACTGGTTGTATTCACGGTGTCCAGTATTTTCTGGATCGGTTTCCACTATTCCATGGATGCAACCAACACGGAAGAATTCTGTATTTCCTGTCACGAAATGGAAAAATACGTTTTCGAGGAATACAAGCAAACCATCCATTACAACAATCGCACCGGCGTACGCGCCACCTGCCCGGACTGCCATGTACCCAAGGAGTGGCAGCACAAGATTGTGCGCAAGATACAGTCGACCAACGAAATGATGCACAAACTACTCGGTTCAATTGACACCCCCGAGAAGTATGAGGCAAAACGTCTGCAGCTGGCAGAAAGAGTCTGGGCAAACATGCAGGAAACTGACTCGCGAGAATGCCGCAATTGTCACGGCTTTAAATTCATGGACTTCAGTAAACAGGGTGAGGATGCTGCCGATACCCACCCGGACGCACTCGACTCCGACATGACTTGCATCGACTGCCACAAGGGCATCGCTCACAGACTGCCCGAGGGTTATGAGGGGTAGCTGATCCGCCAAAATGAATGCAGGCGCTGCCCCGCAGGTTCAGACAGCACCTGCCCTGATTACGATTAAGCCATTCATTTTAAAGCAGAATATGGTTGAGACTGCGGCCTGTTTCCGCTATGCTGAAGCACTTTTCAGGGCCTTTCGCCAACGCCTGATACAGCCCGGCGAATGGACAAACCAGCAATCAGAATTCACCCTATAGAAGTTATTGATAATGAACGATAGATCAGATACGAATCAGGACAGTTTCGCGGTAAAAGTCGGCCTGGCCGAAATGCTCAAGGGCGGCGCCATTATGGACGTCACCAATGCCGAACAGGCCAGAATTGCCGAAGACGCAGGTGCCTGTGCGGTCATGGCACTGGAACGCATCCCGGCAGATATTCGCCGTGACGGCGGCGTTGCGCGCATGTCCGATCCGGAGATGATACAGCAGATCAAGGATACGGTTTCTATTCCGGTCATGGCCAAGTGCCGCATCGGTCATTTTGCCGAAGCACAGGTGCTGGAAGCACTCGAAGTCGATTTTATCGACGAGTCTGAAGTACTGACACCCGCAGATGAGGCCAACCATATCTACAAGCACAACTTCAAGGTTCCTTTTGTGTGTGGCGCCACCAACCTGGGTGAAGCCCTGCGTCGTATCGGCGAAGGTGCTGCGATGATGCGCACCAAGGGCGAGGCTGGCAGCGGCAATATCGTCGAGGCCGTACGCCACATGCGCGCCCTGCAGGATGAAATGAAGCGCCTGACCACACTGGGACAGGAACAGCTGATGGCTGTCGCCAAAGACCTGGGGGCGCCTTATGACCTGGTGTGCTATGTCGCTGAGCACGGAAAATTGCCTGTGCCCAATTTCTCAGCCGGCGGTATCGCCACACCTGCCGATGCTGCGCTGGTAAGGCAGCTTGGAGCTGAAGCCGTGTTTGTTGGTTCCGGTATATTCAAATCCGACGACCCGGCCGCGCGTGCTGCAGCCGTTGTCAAAGCGACAACCCACTACGACGACCCGGCCATTCTGCTCGAAGTCAGTCGCGGACTGCAGCCCGGCATGAAGGGACTGGAAATGTCCGAAATCCCTGAAGAAGAGCGTCTGGCGGTCAGGGGCTGGTAAGCACAACAAACTCGCAAGATGGATAAAGCTGTTGGTGTACTTGCTTTACAGGGCGCCTATCAAAAACACATCGATATGCTGCATGCACTGGGCGTACCCGCACATACTGTACGCCAGCCGCATGAGCTCGAAGACTGTTCCGCGCTGATCATACCCGGTGGCGAATCCACAACGATCAGCCTGCTGATACAGAAAAACGGCCTGTATAAACCGATTAAGGCTTTTGCTGAAAACCACCCCGTCATGGGTGTATGCGCCGGCATGATCATGATGGCGACTGAAGTCGATGATGACCGTGTTACACCACTGGGCCTGATCCCGTTCAAGGCATTGCGTAATCACTACGGCAGACAGGTGCACAGTTTCACTACAGACATCGAACTGGATTTCGACAGCAAGGGCCCGGCATTTCCCGCAATTTTTATCCGCGCCCCCGGTGTCGACAAACTATCGGATGATGTTCAGATATTGGCCAGAAATAACAATAACGATGAAGCTGTCATCATAAGCAAAGGACATCACCTGGCGCTGTCTTTTCACCCCGAGTTAACAGACGACAGCCGAATACACGCTTACTGGTTGAGCCGCTCTGGTAATTCCTGACAGGGCCCTGTCACCTGCAAACATACAGCAAACCGGCTCAACCACATCCGCTCTTCCCTGCATCGCCCGGGTTGTATTCGAGTAGCGGTTTGCGTTCATATACGTCGGATCAACGCTTGAGTTATACTTTTATCGGACACGGTCATCAATAAACCAGGCATGGGTTTTTTCACATTCGAAAATCTTTGTTTAAAGAGCAGGCTCCTGCATGAGCAGATCTAAATGAACAATAACCCACGCAATACGATCCCACACCTGATCCTGGCAGGATATAGCCTGATTCTTCTGGCCGTGCTCGGCCTCGCCTGGTACTCGACCAGCAATACACTTCAGTTACAGAAAATCACCGAGGATCTCTATACCCACCCCTTTGCTGTCAGCAATTCGGCGGCGCAACTGGATAACGCATTATTTGATTTTCAAAATCACATTAGCCATGAGGTGTATGAGTTTCAAACCGGAATAAATAATTTCGATCTTGAGCATTTACTTAATTTGGAAGAATCCATTATCAGGACGGCGAAAACAAGCATGGAAGTGATCAGGGCCAATTTCCTTGGCGACATGGACCGGGTCAGGGACCTGGAATCCAAACTGGAGCAATGGGAGGGAGTCCGAGTGGAAATTTATGGCGCTATCAAAAAAGGCGACCATGTAACCGCCGAGCATCTGGTCAGGACAGTCAGTACGCCGAAGTTTGCCGAGATTGTCTCACATGTAGATTATATTCTGTCCTTCGCATTAGACCGGGCTAAACGTTACGTTGAGGAAGCAGGAAAGCTTTCCGAGTTTATCGCCCTCAGCACAGGCTGGCTGATGGCTTCTCTTGCTGCAGTTATCATTGTAACAAGCCTTGTCGTCTTTTCACGCGTCAGGCACCTTCAGAGAGAGCATGAACAAAGCCTGCGCCGCCTGGTGAATGCCGAATCGGCACTTCGCGAAAGCAAGGCACGCAGCAGCCAGGAAAAGGCTGAACTGGCACTGCGTGAAGGCGAAGCGCGCAGCCGCCAGATTCTTGATGGCCTGTTCGGTTTCGTCGGACTTTACACACCTGAAGGTGTGCTGATCGATGCTAACGAAGCGCTGCTGCTGGCAGTTGGAATCAACAAGGAGGATGCGCTGGGTCGCCCGTTCTGGGACACTTGCTGGTGGAATTATGACGAACAGGCACAGGCCGAACTGAAAGCCAACATGGAGCGTGCCGTACACGGGGAGATCATGCGATATGAGCCGCAAGTTCAGGTCGCCAGCGGTGGCCTCATTACCATCGATATCACCTTCAGCCCGATGCGCAATATTGAAGGTGAAATCACGCATGTCCTGGGCTTTGCCGTTGACATCACCGAGCGCAAGCGAGCCGAGGAGAAACTCCAGCTCCTTAACGATGAACTGGAATCACGGGTGGAACTGCGTACAGCCGATCTGAGGACCGCCAAGGAAGAAGCCGAACGCGCCAATCAAACCAAGTCTGAATTTCTTTCCAGAATGAGTCATGAACTGCGTACACCACTGCACGCCATTATTGCGTTTTCTGATTTAATTCTGTACGAGAAAGGCCTTGATCCAAAACTGCAAAAACACATTCAACATATCAATCAAGCAGGCGATCACCTGTTAGCACTGGTTGATGATGTACTTGACCTCGCCAGGATTGAAAGTGGCGAGTTATCCATATTGGCAGAATCTGTAAAACTTCAGGATGTACTGGAAGAATGTTATTCGCTGATCAAACCAATAGCCGAGGATGCTGAAGTTAATCTTTCATTTGAAACAGATGTTGATTATGTTGTTAGCGCCAACCATACCAGCTTGAAACAGGCATTGCTTAACCTGCTCAGTAATGCAGTCAAATATAATCAACAGCAAGGTACTGTCACGGTCAGCTACGAAGGCATAAACAACAAGCACTTGCGTATCAATGTCATCGATACCGGCAAAGGCCTCAACACTCAACAACAAAAACAGCTGTTCATGCCTTTTGAGCGTATGGGTGCTGAATTTACTAATGTCAAAGGTACGGGTATCGGCCTGACTATAACCCGACAATTAATCAATATGATGGGCGGGGCCGTTGGCGCAGAAAGCAAGGCAGGTAAAGGCAGCAATTTCTGGATTGAGCTGGAGCTTAATGATGAGAAAAATATCAGCCGGTCAGAACCAGAGCCGGAAAAACACAAAACCGGTAAAACGGAAAAAAGCATAGATATCGTTTATGTTGAAGATGACCCGATCAATGCTCATCTCATGTCGGTTATGATCAAAGATATGACGAATCACCACCTGGAAATTGCCAGAACGGGCACGGAAGGGCTGAATTTAATCCTGCAACATCTGCCTGATCTGGTGATATTGGACTTAAGTCTTCCAGATATGGATGGTTATGAAATATTAAAGCGGATGCGTGCACATCCACAAGCGAAGAAAATCCCGGCTATTGCCATGACAGCGATGGCTATGATGGATGACATTGAACGGGGAAAAAGAGCTGGGTTTGATGACTATATAGTAAAACCTGCCAGGGCTGCCGAATTATTGAAATCAATTGAG
>Ga0209536_100009211_pt1 | contig 14681 bp, 6 predicted proteins | sample DeeMarSeWOR28_12_FD_187461 | JGI IMG/M metagenome (GOLD analysis project Ga0209536, IMG submission 187461) | Marine sediment microbial communities from White Oak River estuary, North Carolina - WOR-2-8_12 (SPAdes) (version 2) | ecosystem: Environmental > Aquatic > Marine > Intertidal zone >...
AGCAGATGATTTGAACGATGTACCTCCTGTAGCATTGCAAATTAATGATTTACCGATGATGCCCTCGACCGATTGGGCAATTGAAAGTGGCGAATGGGCCAATATTGTGCAGGCATATTTGGCATGTGTCAGTTTTGTGGACAATCAAGTAGGAAGGGTAATGAATGCCTTGGAAAAAAGTAGATATGCTGATAATACCATAATTGTGTTGTGGTCGGACCATGGGTATCGATTGGGAGAAAAAGGAACATTTGCCAAACATGCACTCTGGGAACCAGCAACTAATGCACCCCTGATGTTTGCCGGACCAGGCGTTACAGGTGGAAAAGTGGTAGATGCTCCAACTGAAATGTTGAGCATTTATCCGACTTTATTGGAATTATGTGGACTTCCTGCCTACGAGCGAAATGAGGGTAAAAGCCTGGTTGCAATCATGAATTCAAATGAAAATTCAGAAAATTACCATGCCATCACCACCTTTGGGATGAATAATCATGGGATAAGGACGAATAATTACCGGTATATCCAGTATGAAGATGAATTGGGCGAGTTGTATGATCACCGATCAGATCCTGAAGAATGGGACAATCTTTTCTCAGATCCAAATTTTTCAAATGTGATTGATGCGCATAAAAAATTACTTCCAGTTACAAATAAAAAATGGAATAATCATTCCCAATATACGTTCCAGCCTTATTTTGTAGAGCAGAAAAAGCGAACAGGAGAACAGTAAAGTAGGTCAATTGGAATCACCATTGAAAAGCAGGTGTAATTAATATATTGATGATTCAAAAAATTGGCTGGCTATTTCTTTTTAACTACAGCAAATATCTCGATGCGATCATGCTTTCCTTTAAGCTTTTTAGTGCCTATAGGTTCAAATTCATAATCTTTTGAATGTGCATGTCCTATCTGGTGCATTAGATGTCCGGATATAAGTAATTTTTTCCCAAGCTTGTTGCATAGGTTTTCAATTCGTGCTGCTGTATTGAGTACATCTCCGTGGAAAGCCAGGTTACGGTTGATCACTCCAATTTCTGTAGCTGCTACTTTTCCACTGTTGGCACCAGCCTTAAATTCAGGGATAACATTATATTTTTTCAGATAGTGTTTTGCTTTGGAATTCAATCGGTTTTCAAATGCGTAAAAAATCCCGATAAAGTTGAGTGATGATAAAGCTACTTCCGTTTTCCATGTAAGCACTATTTCATCTCCAACATACTGATAAACCTCGGCTTTGTAGTGGTTCAGTAATCTATTAATATCATGGATACAATCTTTGATCATTTGACTATACACAAGATGACCCAATTTTTCAGCATGAGTTGTTGAGGCCTTCAGATCGAGAAACAAAAAGGTGCGGTCTTCTATTACTGGCTTATGATATTTTCCGGTTAGAAAGCTTTCCAGGTTGTAGAATCCCATATTTTTAATGGACTGCAGTATGAAATTAAGTAGAAGAATAAGCAATGCTATGCTGAAAAAGATCAATGCCATCAATATTTTCATTTTGTTCCCATAGGCATATTTGAAAATATCTTCCGGGTAAAAACCCAGGGTGTCGATGATGAGAAACACCAAAACAAAAATAATGATGGATCCAACAAGATAGATACCGGATTTCACCAGGATGATTTTTCCAAAACCAAAGCGCTCGATCTGCCACTTTTCTGATAATCTATTGACCGCGATAAACCATAAACCAAAAAATACTGCAAATAGTGTTGCCTCAAGAAATTGACTTGATGAAAGCCAATAATTGGCCATCAAATTATCCTGCAGATGGGTTTCTAACTGGAAAAATTCAATGAAACTATGGATGGTAAAAAAAGCAATCAAAGACAATAAATTGATGCTGATCACCCAAAAGGATATAATCAGTAAATCAATTCGAAATCGTTGTCTTGAATAGTTCACCTCACTTGACAATTTTACGTGCAAATTATGGAAATCATTTGTTCGGAAAAACCAATGATTTATTTATTCGGGTACTATCTGTCAGGAAATCTTCTTTAATAGACTAGTCCCCTTCAACTTAAATGGAGTAATACATCGATATTATTGAATAATCCTCTTTTGGAGATTCTGTAATTAAATGGAGAAAATACCATTTATTATGCTCAAAAGAATCCTAAAATCAGATATACAGAGTAAATAACCATGCTTATTCAATTACTTGTTTGAACAATCTTTCTCTGATGGAATCCAGATATTTCAATTTCTCTTTGTTAAGGAGCTGGAATATTTGAAAATATATGGATTGCCCTAACCTGAGTTATTAGTACCATTTTTGTGTACATTTGAGATCGTCTGTGTTATTTTTGTATTGATCGTCTTATTTACCAGGCAAGTTAAAAATCCATTAATAAAACGTATGCGGGTGTCATCAGCGCAATTAAAATTGAAATTTTATTCTATACCGGATTTATGGAGATTTTACATAAAAGTAAAATTGACCGGTCGATGCTTCAGGGATCTATTTTTCCGTTGCTAAAGGGTAACGCCGCCTGGTCAATGAATCAGATTCTGATTCGATGCTAAGAGATAGATTTAAAAAAATACCGGATATTGTCATTAGGGCAAGTTTTCATGAACGAGTTTTGCGGAATCATTAATTTTGCCTTTTGACAATACCCGGATTCACCCAATCCCTGAAAAACTTGGATTAATGGATTTTTTTATAATTCCATTAACCAAGTTTTCAGATGTCTTTTTATTTTTTGACCATTACCAGATATTTTGAGTTGCCCCAGAATTTATCCGGATCAATGATCAGTAATTTATCCACTTGTTTTTCCTCTTCATTGACTACAATTTCATAGGAATCTTGCGGATGGTTTGTTACTATTTCTACTTTTTTACTGTTCACCGGGATGGCATCCAAATTTCTGATATCCACCATAGTGAGATCGTTTTTGTTGATTTGTGGATTTACCTGATCAACCTTGCCAATGCCGATGAAACCACCTTCTTTGCTGATGATATGTTTTTCAATTAGCTCATCTGAAGTACCAGTTGTATAATATGCCGTGTGCAGTTGCTCATCCATTTCCTGGATATTGGCTTCATTTTGTGCAATAACTTCAGCTTTGTTTGCATCCTGAACAAAAAGGGAGTCAACTGTAGTGGTTAAAGTTTCATTTTTGGCAACCAGATCGTTAACTTTTGTATTCAGCGTTTCAATTTCACTAGCCTGAGTGGATACCCGTTCTTCAAGTTCAGTCACCATTTTTTTGAATTTGCCGGTTTGATAGTATGATCCTTGAAGCTTTTTATTTAATTCTTCAATATTGGCTTTGTTTTCTGCCATTAACGTGTTAATCGCTTTCAAGTCTTCCACTATTTGTTTTTTTGAACCTTCTGTTTTTTCAGATTCATTACTTTCGTTGTCAATAGAGATCATTTTTTCCCTTTGCTTGATCTCGTTTATGTTGCTTTCAATATCTGAAACAAGAGCAAAATACTCCGTTAATTCCGTATCGCGGGTACTTAATTCTGTTCTAAGGCTATCAATGCTACCTTGCATTTGAGCGATTTTTTCTTTGTCGGTGCATGACGATGCAGCAATTATAACTGCAGCACTAACAATAAATAATTTGAGTTTCATTTGTGTAATTTTTTTGGTGAATAATAATTTTTAGGGCCAAAAAGCTGCCAAAATTATAACACACTGATTAACAGTAAGATGATAAAAATGAAAAACACATATTATTGTCAAAATGACAAAATAGTTGTCGAAATGAAAAAATCAGGCAATTTCTTCTTTTAACATTCGATAGATGGTTGAGAAACCAATACCCAGTTTTTCAGCAGCCAATTTTACATTATCATTATATTTCCTGAGATACGATTTTACGATCCGATAATTGTGTTCCCGTAGTGTTTGTTCGTAATTCATTATTTCGGGCTCATGTTCATCGTGGCCAAACGTGATATCGTCTGCTTCGATTTCTTCATTATTTGACATAACAACGGCTAATTCAACCACCGATTTCAATTCTCTTACATTTCCAGGATACGAATAGGAAAGTAATTTCTTTTGAGCATCTCTGCTCAGATTTTTTGGATTTAAATCGTTCTCCCTGAAGTATTCAGTCATGAAATACCTGGAAAGTTTGATAATATCGTTTTCTCTTTCACGCAAGGGTGGCATTTCAATGGTGATACCTAATAAGCGGTAAAACAGATCTTCACGGAATTTTTTTTCTTTTACTTCCTGTTTTAAATTTCGATTGGTGGCTACGATGATTCTGCAGTTGATTTTTATTACCTTATTGCTTCCGACACGTGTAATTTCTTTTTCCTGTAGCGCTCGTAATAGCTTTGCCTGAAGTGTTAGGTCCATTTCACCAATTTCATCAAGGAAAAAGGTGCCACCGCTTGCCTCTTCAAATTTACCCATACGAGTAGCTTGCGCGCCTGTAAATGCACCTTTTTCGTGACCGAATAATTCACTCTCAATTAGTTCTCTGGGTATCGCGGCCATATTTATAGCAACGAATGCTTCTTTTTTTCTGGCCGAATTATAATGGATAGCCTTTGCGACTAATTCTTTACCTGTTCCAGTTTCTCCTGTAATAGTTACCACGATATTCGTGTTGATAGCTTTTTCTATCAAACCAAAAACCTTTTTGATTTCTTTGCTGTTGCCAATTATTGACTGTTCAAAATCATATTTCTTTTCCACTTCAAGTTGCAGGGTATCAATTTGCTTCTTTAATCCCTTTTGACGCTTAATATTTCGCAACACATTCAATAACCTGTCCCTTATGTCTTTGGATTTTACGATATAGTCATATGCACCAAGCTTTAACAATTGTACAGCAGTTTCTATCTTGTCCTGTTCGGAAATAATTATGACTTCAATATCTGGGTTATAATCTTTTATTTTTCGCAGTATTTCTTCTCCGGTTATATCTGGTAATTGATAATCCAGGGTGATGATATCGGGATTTTCCTTTAATCGTTTAAGGCAATCTTTACCATTATGTATTTGTTCAATTTCATGTTCTTCATCCAACCTGAGATTATAGGAAATGAATTCGTTGTACCATTCATCATCCTCAACCACAAATATTTTCATTGCATTCATCATTGATTATCGAATTAAAAAGCTCATATGTTAATGTTTCATTATATCTTTCATGGATTCAAGTAATTTTTTTAATTGAGAAATGATCTCATTGCCTTCGGCTAGAATATGGTACAATTGTTCCTCAATAATTTTAATTTCCTTCTTGTTAATAATATGCAGTTCCAATTGCTTTAACTGATCTGCAAGCCGGTTAAAACCCATATGTCTGGTAGAAGGAATAATTTTATGTGCTGTTTTACTAATGGTTTCCATGTCGGATGATCCGTGGTTGATTTCAAAATTTTTAATAACCGAAGTTAAATTTTTCATGTAGATATTTGTCATGCTCAAGGCCAATGCATGATCATGTTGAAAAAGATCAAATATTGCTTTTAATTCATTTGCATTATTTCCTTTGTCTTGATCACTTGAATTAGGGCTAACTGCATTCATTTCATGTATAGAGGATCGATCCGGCAGGAAGTAAATTTTCAAGCATTGTATTACATCTTTTTCAGAGATAGGTTTGATTAACACATCATTCATCCCTGCTTCCAGGCATTTTGTCCTTATTTCGCCGGTTGCAGTTGCTGTAGTGGCAACAACAGGTATACTGGATTGATATTGTTCCCGGATAATCTTGGTAACGGCAAATCCATCAAGGTCATTCATCTGAAGGTCAAGTAGTAGCAGATGAAAGGTATCTGACTGAAATATTTCAGCGGCTTCATATCCGGAATGAGCTGATTTATAAGAAATATTGTACTTATCGAGAATACTTTCAATCAGAAGTAAATTATATTCTTCATCATCTACGATCAGCACTTTTCTATTTTCCGGAAATATTAATTCTGGCTCGACCATTTCTATTGAATCTTCAGGAAGTAGATCGGATGCTGGAACATATGGAAGTTTCATAGTGAATTCAGTTCCCTTATCAATTTCACTATGGACCGTAATCAATCCATTTTGCATGTCAATTAATTTTTTTACGATAGCCAGCCCCAATCCGGTTCCTCCATATTTTTTAGAGGCAGTTGTGGTAGCCTGGTCAAATTTTCTAAATATCTGGTGCAGGTGCGCTTTATCTATTCCTACACCGGTATCTTTAACTTTAATGATAATGTGTTGGTCATCAAGATCGATGGAAATTTTCACTACTCCGTTTTCGGTAAATTTTATAGCGTTGTCAGCGAGATTAAAAATTATTTGACGAAATCGTACCGGATCACCAATTATTGATTTCCTGCTGATTTTGTCTCCAATATCCAGGGTAAATTCAATATCTTTATCCCTTGCATTTTTATATAATGTGTCATAGACTATCCGGGCGTTTTCTTCTAATGAAAATGGAATTTGGTCCATTTTAATTTTTCCTGCCTCTATTTTAGCATAATCAAGAATATCATTGATGATAGCAAGTAAGTGCCTGGATGCATTTTGAATGATATTCAGTTGTTTACGATTTTGTTTGTTCAAATCAGCACTATTAAGCAGTTCGGCAAATCCTAATATTGCATTCATGGGTGTCCGGATCTCATGACTCATATTGGAGAGAAACTCATCTTTTGCCTGAGCGAGCTTTTCTGCTTTAAGTTTAGCATCCTCCAATCGTTTTCTGTAGCGCTGATTAGTCTTGATGTCATTCATCACTACAAAAACAAGGACAAGAAAAAGCATTGAAGAAATACTTCCGATAATTGTGATCTGGTCTGTTATTTTATTGAAAAAATTGGAGGCTTCATTAGCCTTCCTAATGTCAAGTTGATCAAAATATTTTTGAACCAAATCGACCTGCTCCTGAATTTTAAATCCAATAGCCTTGTCTTTTCGCGTCAATGCCAACTCAATTATGGTTAGTTCCTGGTTGATCTTATCTTCCCTAATTTTTATTTCCGCTAATGTTTGTTCGATTTGTGCTGTGATGTTTTCTTTTACCAATGTATCAATGATATTTATTAGAGTATCTTTTGCTGCTAAAAGTGTATCCAATTCTTGAGATTTCTTCAGAATATCCTGCTCTTGAACTAATTGTTCTTCTTCCGTCTTTTTTCCAGGACTAAAAAGCCGCTTAAAAAAACCTGGTCTTTCCTGCTCAGGAACATTCTCCTGAACATCTATTTCTTTTTCTTTTGCCTGTATCTCCTTTTCAAGTGTTTGCTCTGCTTTTTCAACTGCATTTTTAAGCGAATCGATAACAGCATTTTTTCTCTCAAGGGATTGGATTTTCGTCAATACTTCTTCATAAACATCTATTCTGTTCTGGTCTTGTTTTAGTCGAATCAGTCGATTTTGAATATTTGTTTTATTGCTTAAATATTGATCTATGGTATCAAAGTGGTGTACCAGGTACAAATCCTTTTTCGATTTTTTCTGAAGATTTTGAATCAGCGTATCTGCATGCCTGATATTGCTATAATAAGGCCTAAGATATCTTGATTCGCGTGTGATTGTATATATCCTTACACTATTCTCAGCTTCTGAAATGTGGTATAATAATGTATGAAGCTCTTCTTCCCGATAGTCAGGTTGAACGGTTTGCTCCAGGGTAGTCATTAAATTAGCAAGACCCATGTAAGACACATATCCAACTGCTGCGACTGCACTTACGGCCAGGAATAATATTAAAATGAGTTTAATTCTCACTTTTAACCTTTTAAGTAAAGCTCAATTTAACAGTTGTTTATGTGAAATTTTTAAAACTCAATAACTTTTTTGTCAAAATGAATCTGATTTGTCAAAATAACAATATTGTTATTACTAAAATGACCTGGGCACAAAATAGCCAAATAAAGGATTCAAACTTATGTTGACATCATGGTTATGATTCCTTTGCACCCTGCATTATTTAGAGAATGGACCAAATTCCAATAGAATACTTATTATTAGCTAAAAAAAGAAATATAAACTCAATAGTCGATTATCTTTTATTAGCAATTATCGCATGAATGTTGATAAGCAAGTCTTATTGTACCTGATCAATCAGATTAATCTCCTGGGGTGAATACAGATTTTGAATTTCTATTTTTGCCATCAAAACGATATAAAACACTAAAATTCATCAGGAAATCTGCAAAGGCTGCATCTCCATGCCTGTATTCACCTGTCTCCTTGGTCCGTTGTTGGTCCTCATAGCTTTGTGTTCTGTTTCGCTCTACAGCTATCGGAACTGTAAGATTTACAGAAAGATTATTCTTGGTATAGCTCAATCCGGGCTCAATGGAAATTACATAACCTGGACGACGGTAACCAGCACTTCCTCCTATAAGATCATTGGATGGAACACCCTCAAATCTACCACCTATGTAAGCGCTAATTCCGGATGTACCAAAATTGTAGAATGATCCTACACGTAATCCATATTGATCCGGACAGGAGAATTCGCTTCTCCCATTGCGGGTAAGCACACCGTTTGTTTCCTGAACATTGAACAAGTAGTAAAAGTTTGATATGATTACAAAGGAATGTGAGATGGCATGAAATCCCTGGGTTTCGATGCTGAAACCAACACCTCCATCTCCCGGTTGTATCGACTGATCAACTACAGCTTCTACAGTTTCATTGTGCTCACTACCCTGATTATAAAATGTATCTGAGTAATTATATTTTCCTGTAGGGAGCTTTAATCCGACTCCAACAGCATAATTAAACAAATGCTTTTTATCTGGATTGAATAACCAGTAGCCAAGGCCTAACCGGATATCTCCCAGACCGTGTGATGAGGTCTCATGACGTTCTCCAAGACCATTAGGTGGATTTCCTCCATGTTCGTACATCGATGAACGCGTATGATATACCAAAGGGATGATCAGGTTGGCATATAACCTGTCGGTGATCCCATAGTTCAGAGAAAGATCCAGAAAATACGAGTGATTGATCACTTGTGTGCCTTCCTCAATCCTGTATTTTTCTTCAGTAGTTCCTCGAAAATGGCGAAAGGACTTAAAATACCTGAATCCTGCCTGAGATAGAAATTCTCCTTTCATCAGATCCACGTTACCTCCAAGGGTTGATCCGCATGAAGACATGCCTCTGATTGCCACACATCCTTGTGCATGGGTTTCATAAGACGAACAAATAACAAATAGCAGTGAAATGAGTAATGTAGATTTACACATAATAGTGGGTATTAATGGTTAATAAATTGATTTATGATGAAGTTATCGATACAACTATTAAGCAGAATAACTTATCGTTCAATTTGGTTTACACCTGATTTGAATAATACCCCTAGCGTACAACTTTTTTGTTATGTATTATTAAATGGGCTTAAATAAAAGATATATTTTAAAAATAGAAGTTTTTAATGTTAATCTTGGTTTTAAAACCAACTACTCCTGCTCATCTCCCCACAACAGAACATCATTTCCATTGGCCTTTCTCCATTCATCCCTCCACTGGTGAATTTCTACTGTGGAGATCTCTTTTTTAAATTGGCGCGACTCTTTTGAAGGAATGGGAGAAAGTTTTGCCGGACTATCCAAGTACCAGTAGGCCACGCTGGCCAGATCAAGTGTCAGGACATTGTTATGACCATGTTCGATGCTAAACGTTAGCGATTCATTAAAGTATATGGGATCTTCAATGTGAAAGCGATAAACATGTGTCCTCCCCAGCCAACCTAATGTGCCATTTACCCTGGGATACCCAAAATAAGGATGCATAAATGTAGTTTTCGGGCACCAGGAAGTATTAAAATAATCCTCTGTGCCTGTTCCATGGAGTGTCGGTAAGGCACTGCCGTCAATAAAAAACATATCGTCTCCCTCGCCATACCACATCGGGCTGGGATTATTTACATAATAATTTACTCCAACAAATTTACCTTTTCCTTTTGTTTCCACGAACAAGTAATTTCTTTCCCCTTTTGGATTTTTTCCGGGAGGTTCAGATAAGGTTCCCCATTCGTTTTCACCCGTTTCGGCAGCCTCCGTCAATTTATGGTTGTACCAGGCATGAAAATAACCAGCATCTTCTGATACCTCAGTTTCCACATAATCGATATAGTAGTAAAATGCACGAATATCTTCTCCCGTCTGGTTTTCTATTTCAATTCGGGCTGATTTTTTAAATGGCATTTTAAAATAGGATACCAATGCTCTGCCTTCAACAGGATTTGCTGAAAGAGGCAGTGAAAGAAATGGATACGACTCATTCCAGCCCTGGCCAAAAAATGGTCCAATGGGTGATTCAACGGAAGGAAAATCATTTCCATCCCAATACATACGGAGGATTATATCATTACGACTTAATTCATGTGGCGGAGGAGCAATGGTGATCCATATGTGATTGATAATTCCAGAGCCCTGGATTTCTGCCAGTGTTCTCTGTTCACCATTGCGAATATTTTCAAATCGGTCGTTATTGCCCCCGGTTTTGTCATAGCTGCTAATGCGTTTGCTTTTTACATTTTTTTCAATCGTTGCCAATCCTGATAACATAGTAGGTGACTGGCCCAAAGCGATATTGAACATAAAGCCAAGTATAGAAAAGATTAAAACGATTACTGGGGATGTATTCTTTGGAGCAAGCATTGTAATATTCATTAATAGTGAATTAAATGGAGTTTAGATCGTTCATTAACTGATTAAATATACAATTAATTTTTGTATGTTTCTCTGGCAGAATACCTTACGGTGTAAAACCTGCAATGGATAAATTTGCGCAAAAATTATAAAGTTAAAATACTGGAAACCGGTACATCAAGGGAAATAACATTTATATACGAATGAATTACAGTAGCAAAGATACTGGCAATCACCACTGTATCAAAGGTTCTGGATCTGGTGAAACCATCTCATTTTGCTATATAAAAGACATTGCTGGTAGTCTAGGTCTCATTTTATGTCAAGTGATTGTCAGCTTTCTCAATAAATTCACCAGCTTTCTTGTTTTATAATTTTTAACGTGTTTATTGATAATTTGTCGACCAGAAATTTGGGCGTGCATTAAAAATGTGTGCAGAATATTTGATGGTATTTTTACTTAATAATGACTAGTAGACTGCCCTGGGAAGTTAGACACGTAAAAAATATTTTTGTATTATAACACAAAATGGTAATTAACAAAAATGAGCTTTATTTTTCAAGTTTGACTTTTAAAAACCTTATCTTCTTATAGCCGGTGAATTATTACGAGGGATTGGTGAAAGAGACCAGAAAATGAATAAATATTAATATTCTAATGTTTAATATAAATTTTGATATTAACAAAATTGTTGAAATAAGTAACTAAACGGTGTATTTGTTAATTTTTTATGTATTTAGCACATTGAATACTTCTTGTACAATTTCAATATTTTTTGACTAAAGAGCCTTTGATTGGGAAAAATGTATAATCCAGATCTTGTCCATCTTAGGAGCTCTTGTTTAATATTCTTAGATAAATTATTGATTATAATCGATGAATGATAACAACCTATTGATAAACAGTTTTTCTTAATGATTTTCACAAGATTCGTACTTTCAGATCCAACCTTGTAATACAAAATCGTTTTGATCAGGTAAAGAAGACATTTAATGATAAACGTTACGTAATATATACATTTTTAACTTTCCACTAACGGCCAGATTCCAGTATACATACCATGTAAAAGCATTTAATTTATCGGTCAAATAAATTATTTGGAATATGTTTTCTGAAATGATGGATTTCCTCAGATGTAATTTAAAGTATTTAAATCTTTAATATTTCGATCTATAAATGTCAGGAATTAAGTGTTTCCACTTCCTGATGTTTTGGATAAACTTCCATCATTGTGATAAAATAAGTAAAGACTGATTACTTGGCGCTAATAAATTGTAATAACATGGATATAGCGAAATTGTTGAGTACCGCATTTAGCGTGATATTTAGCATATTTACAGTTATTCCTCTATATGGTCAGAATCCATTCATACCCAAATATGATGCTGTTAAACGTTCTGAGAGATGTTTTACGGTGACCTGGGAACAGAATAACCAGTTCGGTGCGGTATGGTGGGCAGATAAAGTGGATTTTTCATCGGATACACTTTTCAACTTTGTTGTTTATATGGGTGATCGGGATGGAAACGGTGCCGATGGACTAGCTTTTGTCATGCATCAGGACCCCCGTGATACGATTACAGACCAAAGTCAACAAGTAACAATTGGCGGTGCGGGCACCTGGGATCTTGAGGCTGCAACCGGAGATGACGGGGGTGGCCTTGGTTTTTCCATGCACCAGAGTAGGGTAGGGCCAAATACAATCCCAGGACCTCATGGTCCAGGTGATAGTCCGGAGAATCATAAAATTCAACCATCCGTTGCCATTGAGCTGGATACTTGGAATAATACAGATGTTCCAGATGGCAGACAAGGAACAGATGGTAATGGAATAAATCAACCACTAAGTCCTTATTATGGTTGGGATCATACTGCAGTCATTTACAATGGCGATTTATATGGTGGTCAGCAAATAATCGAAGATGGTCAGGGAAACACAGGAAGAATATTACCATTAAAGCCTTCGTATGCTTTTGGATCAGGAAATAACCCGGATGGTAGCCCATATCACAATATAGAAGATGACAGGTGTTATACATTCCAGGTACGATGGGATGTAAATACAGATGGGACACAAACACTTCAACTTTGGGCCGACATATATAATGGAACGACAAATACAAACAACCTTCAGTTGATTATGACCCACACAGATGATATGATCAATAATGTATTTGGTGGAGATCCGGTAATGCGTTTTGGATTTACGGGTTCGACGGGAGGTTCTATAAATGAACAGACAATATGTTTATTGGGAGAAAACCTTAAACCATTTGCAGCAGATGATTATGCCTCTGTACCTATGAACCAAACGACAGTAATCGATGTGGAAACCAATGATAATGACCCTGATGGCGACCAATTACACGTGCCCATTATCATTAAACCTGCCAAAAATGGGCAAGCTCTAATTTTTGATAGCCTCGATGTAAATTATATGCGGTATACACCTAATACGGGATATGTTGGATTGGACACCATAGGATATGTAACGTGTGATGTTAACTCAACCAAATGTTATGCAAAATGTGATACGGCTTTTGTTTATATTGATGTTGGCTGTATACCTTTTGATGTTGATCTAACGGCAATATCACCAAACCTGGTTTGTACAGATTCGGTACCAGCCAATGGCATAGCATCTGCCAATGTAGATGCGACGTTTATTCGGGGGACTCATTGGTATGAAGGTTTTGAAGATTCGTATGCTCACCAAACTGAAGATTCCGGGCCAACCGCGTGGACATCATACAAGGAAGGATCAAATTGTAGTCCGGGAAATAATCTCTACGCGCAAAACTTTGAATTCAGAACAAAAGTTGTCACAGGTACTGATTGTGAGCTCGTATTCGAAACAGAAGAAATTGATATTTCAACTGTAAGCGATGTTTGTATTTCCATTGATTTCAGGACTTCGAATGCCGTTTATGAAAGCAACGACTATATCGAAAGTTATTATATTCTTGACGGTGGTCAGGAAACCATGTTCAATGTTAATGGCCGCCTGGATGGTACATTTGGGATGAAGACCGCAAGCACCTGCGGATTGAATGGAAGTTCATTCAAGATCGTAGTCAGAACAAAATCTAATCATTCTTCTGAAGAATATTACTGGGATAATATCCATGTCACTGCAGTTGGAGCTGGCGTGCCCGATGTTACCTACAACTGGTATCAGGGAGGCACGCCATCCGGCTCGATTATATATACCGGAGCGATAAATAATACGTTGAACCATGGGACATATACGGTCGTGGCAATCGATAATCTGACAGGTTGCCCTTCAAATCCTGCAACCATAACAATTGATAGTGCCGGAACCAGGGTGCCCGGCGGTTACATCAAGCAGGTTTCACCTTTCACAAATTGTGAATTACCCTATGACGGTGTTTTAGAAGCCGGTGTCATAGAGGGTACAGATAGTGTGAATTTGGGGTACATGTTTCAATGGTATATACAGGAAGATCCAACTGATATTATCCAAACAGGATATGTAGCTGGCGGGTTAACAGCCCGTGAATATACCGTTCAAATCATTGATCTATCCACAGGTTGCGATACCACCCTAAGTGCAGAGGTACCTAATGCTGTTGTTTTACCAGTTGTAACGGCCACAAAGCTGGCAGATATCACTTCGTGTACAGATCCTAATACTGGTATAGGCGAAGCAAACGTCGGTGGGATAACTGATGGTTATCGCTTTGAATGGTATATCGGCCCAGCGATTGGTGGAGGACCTCCCAATTACACAGGCGGCACAGTAAATACTTTCCCCGTCGGCATCTATGCAGTACAGGCGATAGATAGCGCCACCTCCTGTCCATCAGATCCTGTATCAATTACTGTTAATGATTTGACAGCCAACCCTGTACCAATCGTAACTGTCGATTCGGAACAGATTTCTTGTGATACGCTTTCACCGACAGGTCAATTGTCAGGAGCAGTGGATGTTTCAGGTACTCCAACTACCACAGGATATACCTTTAACTGGTACAAAGGACCAAATGACATTATTCCGGCACGACAGGGATATACAGGAGGACCAGTAGCCAACAGACTGGAAGCAGGTACTTATCGATTA
>Ga0209536_100009212_pt1 | contig 14680 bp, 22 predicted proteins | sample DeeMarSeWOR28_12_FD_187461 | JGI IMG/M metagenome (GOLD analysis project Ga0209536, IMG submission 187461) | Marine sediment microbial communities from White Oak River estuary, North Carolina - WOR-2-8_12 (SPAdes) (version 2) | ecosystem: Environmental > Aquatic > Marine > Intertidal zone >...
ACCTCACGTATGTCTCCCCTGCCCAGCAAATACCAGCTCCGACCCGACGATCGGGTATTAAATCCCCCCGAATCAGCGCAGGCCCGGCGAAGAATGGCGCGGAATGTCAAGCCCATGCTATTTAACATAATATGCATTTCACGCAATGTGGGTGCGAATGGCGCGGAATGTCAAGGTGTGTGCGCGTGTGTGTGATGGCGTTTAAACAATCCATTGTCCGGGCAACGACCCCCCCCGGGAACCCCTTCCGCGCGCCCAGATGTGTTGGATGCCCTCCCCCCAAATTCCCGAAAAAATAGAAAGGCCCTGGCAGTGGGCCCCCAGGAGGTTTTTATGCCATGTGGAGATTTATTGACTTCCTGATTTGGGTGATTGGTGTATACTATATAGGAGTAGTCCTTTTAGAGTGTTTCCGTTGAGGGAGGTTGGCATGAGTGTGGAGCAGAGAGAAGTTCATTTTATTTCGCTAGTGGAGGAGCATAATACCCTGTATGCGGAGTATATTGCTGATGAAGGCGAGGAGGTTTTGCGGATCGGGATAGTTGGCGAAAAGGATAATGCTGGTATGGATATCACAGTGGACTTTGCGATGAAGTTGGCTGATTTGCTGGACAGGTTCGTTTATGGTGGTTGTGCTGGTATCCCGGTAGCGGGGAACCTGGATGATAGCGGGGGTGTGGACGCTGAACAATCTGCGTTATACGAGGAGGCTGTTGATGGAGATGCGGACAAATGAACATCTTGGAACTTGGGGCGAACACGTTGGACTGGGGTGACATATTGATCACCCTGGCGTTGATCTGGGGTGTTTTCAAGATAGCGACCCCTTTAAAGGATATTGTGAACTTCCTGTATTTCAAGGTGCGTGTGGAGGTGCAAGAGCATGAAGACGAGTGAAGACGTTGAGTTAGAGGAATTTCGTAGAAAGTATCCAATTGGTGGGGGCAGCTCAAATGCCCACCTATACGTTTTCATGGTCTGGTTGTGTATCATGTTTCTTTTTGGTGGGAAAATATTCGGGGAGTGAAGATGAAAACGAGCGTGAATGAAGTAAATGAGATATGGACTCAGATGCGGGAAGAAGGACATTCGGACGAGGAGATTGAATATGCCCTTCTATGTCAATTCATCGTCAATGGGTTGCAGAATTACAACGTCGATTTTTCCATTGATGGCAAGAAGTTGTGTGGTAATGGATTGGCGGCTCTTTTGAGTAAGATTTATTATGACAACGCGCTTGCTTGCGATACTGTTCACTAGGGAAGAACTTATATGTCATTGGAAGACGTTAAATCGAAAAAGCGGGTATACACTGGTGAGGAGAAGACCAGTGCTGGGTTCCATTATTTTGAGACTCGTAGCACCAGTGAGGTATCGCGGATCCTGGATATCAAGCGCACGACGATCCGTTGGTGGAGGGATCAGGGTGATGAGGATTTTGTACGCGGGTATGAACTGGCTCAGAGGAAGTGTGATGACAACCTTCTGAAGAAGATGAGGAAGGTGACTGAGACTGGTTTGGATATCTTCATGGAGAGGGCGGAAGACCCTGAGCAGAGGAAGAAGATACCGTTGAGGGAGGTGACGTTTGCTGCTGGTTTGTTTCATGACAAGGCCAGGGTATTGGATGGGAAGCCTACGCAGATCAGGGAAGATACTGAGCGTCGAATCAAGGAAATCCTGGAAAAGATTGGAACCAAAAAGGAAGAGAATCTTTTCAAGGACAAGGCTTCCTGATTTGGGCATGACCATTCCTGTATTGGGGTAGGTATGCCTGGGAAGTATATGGAGTCCCTGCGAGGATATATCGAGTATAACTATGGAAGGTAACTTTATGAAGCGCGGGGGCCTGGGTTCTGCTGGGGCCTCACTATTTTTGACGGGGCATACCGACAATGCGTTTGATGCGATGTTGGGCATGACCGATGATTCCTGCCGCCTTGATGAACTTGAGGAGGAGGTAAGGATTTTGAAGTTACTGATGAAATCGTTTATAATCAGTGAATTGAGTTGACATTCCGCGCCAAGGATGGTGGATGAATCCTTTTCAAGATTATCTTCGCAATTACAACCAGTCCTTTGGTGAGTCGAAGCGGGTTCTAACGGACGCATTCGATCCTTCCTTCCAGGATTATCCGATATATGACCGTGCGGCTGATGTCGCTTCTGGTCTTTTTGGTATGGTGCAAAGCCCATTCGAGGCTGCGGAGAAGACCTTCCTTGAAGACCCCATTGTCTCCTATGCCGTGAGTTCTGGGGCGGATGAGGACAATGCCAGGGCTTATACCCAGATGGGACTCCTTGGCGCTGGTCTTTTGATGGGCGGCATGAATGCAATGGGCAAGGCGGATGACATTGCCGATGTTGCGAGAAAGATGGTTCTGGAAGGAAATGAGCGAAAGCTAGCAGACCTTTATCCGGCGCAGCGCGCCAAAGACCCAACGGAAGGCCTTGTTCTTAGCAAGGAAAGCAGTGATGATGTTGCGAAAAATCGCGGCATCGATGTTAGTAAACGGAAGCTATCAGAACTTTATCCGAAGCAACGCGGGGCACTGGGCGGAGTTAATGCTGATCGTGCGCCGATCCCAGAGGGTGGATTTCCTGACAACCTTTCCAGGTATGGCGAGATAATGTACTGGGAGGAGAAGGGTTGGTATAAGGGTAATGACGGGAAGTGGCGTTTCGAGATCGATGACTCAAAGTCGAAACTGAAGTCTGATGAGTTAAAGGGAACCGGGCTTTATAAACTTGGCGACATACTTGAGCATGATGAGTTGTATGACAACTATCCTGAGTTGAAGAGTCTTGATGTTTTTTTCAACCCAGAGATTAGAAAGCCGGGTGGCTCATACCTTCCGTATGTGAAGGAAGACGGGAAGTTTATTGCACCGGAAATAGAAATTACAGGAAAAACTGACCCTAAAGATATCCATTCGACACTGTTGCACGAGGTGCAGCACGGTATTCAGCAGATGGAGGACTTTGCCAGGGGTGGTTCTTCTGAACTCGCCGGAACCCTGATGAGGTCTTACGAGGAGGGTATCCCGAAACTGGTAGATGAGATACATGCCGCTGCGGAGGCTGGAGATACATCCAAAGCAAAGAAACTCCAGAGGAAGCTGGATAGGTGGCACAACATCTGGGAGCATGGTTTCGAGGGCGGTGAGATTCCGACGTGGGAGGCTTACAAAAGGCTTGTTGGTGAGACTGAGGCAAGGAACGTACAAAAGCGTATGTGGATGTCCGCCCAGGAAAAGAAAATGAAGTCGCCTATAGCAACGCAGGACAGGACTAGCAAGGAGCAGATACCACTGAGGCATGAGTGGTATGGCCGTTGGCTAGATGAGATATGAGAATAAACGGTAGTCATGTAAAAGCAATTTCGGAAGGGTTCTTGAAAAAGAACTACTCTTTTGCCAAAAAGACTCCGAAAATGCACGAGGAGATATGGCAGTTATGCTGCTCCGACAAAGAGAAGGTTGCGATAGCCGCCCCCAGGGGACATGCCAAGACGACCGCTGTATCCGGTGCCTTTGTCATTGCCTCGCTGGTGACAAAAGAAAAAAGATATGTTGTCATCATAGCGGATACCGAAGATCAAGCCAGCGAGTTCCTGATGGAGATCAAGAGGGAACTCGAGGATAACGAAGAACTTCGGCAGGCTTTCCATATAAAGAAGTTGTGGAGGGATACCCAGACAGACATCATATGTCAGTTCCAGGACGGCGACATGTTCAGGGTGCTTGCTAAGGGTGCTGGTCAGAAGGTGCGTGGGCGCAAGTGGAGGGGGACACGTCCAGACATGTATGTGATGGACGACCTGGAGAACGAGGAACTCGTGGAAAGCGAGTTGCGCCGGGAAAAGATGCGACGTTGGTTTTCAGGGTCGGTAATGCCCGGTGGGTCAGATGACTGTATATTCCGCTATGTGGGCACGATACTTCATTTCGACTCACTTCTTGAACGTCGAATGCCGAAGGATAGCGATCCAAACACCGTCAAGGAGGAGTTGAGGACATACAATCTCATTGACCGCGAGTGGGCAGCAGTTAAGTACAAGGCACACAACGAGGATTTTAGTGAGATTCTTTGGCCCGAAAAGTTTTCGAGGGAAAGGCTTCAGGCTATAAGGAGGGATTATACGGAGCAGGGTGTTCCTGATGTTTACTCTCAGGAGTATCTGAATGTTCCGATATCGGACGATAATGCGTACTTCGAGTCCCGCGACTTCATTCCCATGAAACCGGAGGACTTCGATAGAACCGGGCTTCACTTCTACGCAGCCGCCGATCTGGCGATATCCGAATCCGATAAGGCCGCATTTACAGTTCTGACTGTAGGTGCTTTGGATAGCGATCACAATATACAGATAAGGGACATATTCAGGGGAAGGTGGGATACCTTGTCTATCATAGAGCGTATCTTCGAGGTTCAACAGAGATATCAGCCCGAGATATTCTGGATAGAGAAGGAGAACATTGCAAGGTCTATTGGCCCGGTTCTCGAAAAGGAAATGAGATCAAGGGGCATCTACATAAACATTGAGACAGTAGTCCCAAGCAAGGACAAGACCCAGAGGGCAAGACCACTTCAAGCCAGAATGAGGGCTGGAGCAATGCGCTTCCCGAAGGAGGCGGACTGGTATATAGACCTGGAGACTGAGTTCCGGCGGTTCCCCAAGGGGGCTTACATGGATCAGGTCGATGCCGTGGGTCTTTTGGCTCACGGTATTAATGAGATGATCGAACCTCTCACCGCATCTGAGCTGTATGATCAGGAGTACTGGGAGGAGCTTGGTGAAACTTATGACATCACAATGGACGGCAGAGATGCTGACACGGGATACTAAATGATCCACATAAAAGACGGCAAGGGGCGCGGTTACGTTGCTTCGGTGACATCCAATAACAGATTGGATGTTCGCGCTTCGACATTCTCTGGTGAACACGCCTTTTCGCGAGTTGGGGATGCGTACTTCTTCAACAGTACTGATACTGCTGATACATTGACTTGTGCCGCCGGGAATACATATAACATCATGTACCTGAAGAACACTTCCACCGAGGGTAACCTCGTTGTGGAAAAGATTCTTTCTTCCGCATCCGCTGCCGGCGGGGTGTTCAAGTGGGTCAGGAACCCAACCCTGGGGTCTGTAAGCGCAAACACGACCCATACCGGGGTCAACCTGAATATGGGTTCTGGAAGGCTTCCAACGGTGACATGCTACGTTTGGGATGAGACTGGAGCCTCCGGCATCGGTGGGCTTTCCGGCGGAACGACCATCAAGACATTCATCACTGGTGTTGGCTTTACAATCCATCCAATTGATGCGGCAATCATAATCCCGAACAACTCATCAATGAGTTTTATCTACACTCCGCCTGCTGGAGGGGCAGAGTTCGAGATGGGGATAAGAGCGTACTATGACCCGTTTATTGACGATTGATGGGCACTATAACCCGTTTATTGGCGATTGATCGATATAAGAGCGCACTATGACCCGTTTATTGACAATTGATCGTATATACAAGATAAAAAATAGCGAAAATGATCGTATATGTGTGATTTACCATGTCTAGGTTTCACGCAGGGGAAAAGCCGCTCGAGAGAGATGGAGACAATCGCGACCAGGGACTTGGTTACACTGAAACAATGGTTTATGACGCAAGTGTTGAGATAGCCTTGGCCGCGATAGTCAGGGAACTGTCTCTGATAAAACAACACTTGCAGTTGATCACCGGACACGAGATCGAGGAATACCATGATAATCACTGATGGGGTTGGGCAGGGTTATTCTGCTAAAGTTACGAAGCAGAATCAGATTCAGGCTTATTCGGAATCTGTTGCCTTGCAGCACTATGTATCGATAAACAATGGTCAAGCCTATCAGGTGATTGGCGATTTCACGTCGATGAACAATTCGACGCATACCATACTGCATATCAAGAACGACGACCCAGACAGGAACCTTATCCTGACCTATGTCAGAATGTCAACGGTTGATCAGGCTGGGGGTACGGCACCCCCTTCGGCTGGTCAGTATTGGCAGATGGGATTCGGCAGGACGGTATCCTCTGGTGGAACCGCAGTCACCCCGGTGAACATGAACAGGGATTCTGGAAATAGTGCAACGGTCACGGTAACGGATAACAACCCAACGATGACCGGGACGTTTACCGAGATAGACCGTCACTATATCGACGGTGAGGCGGATGAGCATACCTACAACAAGGAAGGCACCATCATACTGGGCCTAAATGATACGTTCGAGGTTAGGGTAACGACAAGCTCGACATCCGGTACTGCGTATTGTAGGGCATCATTTCTGATGATTGATCCGAAGGATGTTTGATGCCTGTCGGTTTTAATATTCAGGATGGAACTGGTAGCGAGTTTCTTGCAAGAGTAACATCGAATGGTGAGTTGATAATTCGCCCATTTGAGTATGATACAGCCAAGTACATTGAACTTGGCACGGCAAATACCGCATACAACTTCGAAGGCCCAAAGGCTGGACAGTTTATGGTCATCACCACAATAGTATTGAAGGCCGACAGGCAGGTATCCAACTCAACTGATGCTGACGTTGTTATATATGAGGCGTCTTCAGCTACGTCAACTACGGTTGACAGGGTGTTGTTCCAGACAGCAATGATAGTTGGCGATCAGGTGCAGCTCTCCGGTCTTCGGATAAAGGTAAACAAGGGAAAGTGGGTAAACGCAAAAACCACTGACGATGATATTCATGCGACGTTAGCCGGATTCTTTGTTCCCATTGAAGAGGGATAGGATGAGATTTAGCGACATATTCAATAATCAGGGCAACAACCTCTTGGACAAGATGTCTGAAGAGGAGACTAAAGCCATACAGCAGTATGTCGCGGAAGGGTATGAGCGCGATGTTCAGTCACGCCGAGGCTGGGAGGAGAAGTATGCTGAAGCCCTGAGTCTGGCGATGCAGGTAAAGAAGGCGAAGACATTCCCCTGGAAGGGTGCCGCCAATCTGAAGTATCCCCTGCTGACGATGTCATGTACTCAGTTCTCTGCCAGAGCGTATCAAGCCCTGATCAAGCCAAACTCCGTTGTCAAGCCACTGAAGGATGAGGTGGGCCGATGGGGTATAGCCAAGGAGATGGATTACTACATCTTCAAGAACATCGAATACTGGGAGGAGGAGCAGGACAAACTGTTGATGATCCTCTCGTTGATGGGCAGTGTCTGGAAAAAGACCTACGTCAACGAGGATGGGGTGCAATCGGAACTCGTGCTACCGGGTGATTTTGTTATCGATTACTACGCCAAATCGACAAATTCAGCGCGGAGGAAATCGCACCGTGTAGGGTATTCGAAGAACGACCTTGAGACAGAGTTCCGCCTCGGGAATTTCCGGCGACCAGATGATGAGATACAGGAAGCATCTCTATCTGAAAGCCCATCACAGGACGTGGAGGATGAGATTCAGGGCGCGGTAAGGCCGCATGTGGATGGCGAGTATGATATAATCGAGTGCCACTGCTGGTTTGATCTCGACAACGACGGTTACGAAGAACCGTATATAGTCCATCTTGATGTAACGTCTGGACAAGCCCTTCGAGTTGCCTCAAGGTTCAAGTCAATTACGATGGCGAAGGGCAATTCTGTAGTTGACGGGTATGATCCTGAACTTTCAAGAGCCAGATACAAGATTGCGAAGATCAACGCAATCGAGTTCTTTACCAAGTATTCTTTCATCCCGTCAATGGATGGGAGTGTCTACGATATAGGTTTCGCGCACCTCTTACTTCACCTGAACAAGGGTGTGGACAGTATCATGAATCAGTTGATTGATGCTGGAACATCGTCCAATGTATCTGGTGGTCTGCTCTCAAGGAATGTGAGGATTCGATCAGGGAAGATCGAACAGGCCCCAAACAGGTGGGTTCGTACAGATGCCTCCGGTGATGAACTCGCCAAAGGCGTTTTCCCGTGGCCCATAAAGGAACCCTCGGCAGCCCTGCTGGCGTTGATGCAGTTCCTCATAGAGGCTGGTCAGAGAGTAGGTTCAGTCACCGAGACAATGACTGGGGAGAACCCTGGTCAGCACCAGAAGGCCAGCACCACGATGGCGGTTCTCGAGCAGGGTATGCAGGTCTTCAATAGCGTGTACAAGCGTGTGTGGAGGTCGCTATCCAAGGAACTCAAAAAGATATACGAGAATCTACAGTTGGTGTATCCCGATGTCTTCACGTTCGACTCGAATGATTTTTGCCCGATAGCTGACCCAGGGGTCATGTCGCAGTCTCAGCGCATCATGAGGGCGCAGGCATTGATGGAAAGGGTGGCGATGGCCCCGCACATTTACGGCCCACAGGGGGCAATCATGGCTGAGTCCAGGTGGCTTGAGGCTATGGACATCGAGGACAAGGAGTCCTTGATACAGGGTGGTGGTGAGATGCCGCCCGATCCGAAGACGTTGATGCTACAGGAAACGCAGCGCCACAATCAGGTCATGGAGCAGCTTGAGTCCATAAAGACTATGGCTAATGCCATGAAGGACAAGGCGACAATAGAAAGCAAGGCTGTTGACGATCAAGTCAAGGTCAAGAAAACAGAAATCGAAGAGGCGAAGGTGATACTAGACAATGGAATCGAACGAGCAAGAGTTATCCTTGAAGACTCTAGAGGACGCGAAGAGTTGGAGCAGCAGTCCAGAGAGCAAACTGTATCGAAAGATTCTCCGAAGAAGGATTGATGAAACCTGGGAGGAGTTGTTAAGCCAGATTGGAAGTCAAACTTCTGTAGAGGAAATAGGTGCAACGGCACTAAGAGCCGTTAGCAGGATCGAAGGTCTTTTAAGCGCGATAGAGGAAAGCGAATATTATGATGATGGTGATGGGTGAGAATGTCCTGGTTAAGACGATGGACATGGAGAAGCAAACGGAGACTGGATTAGTGGTAGCGCAGCAGAATGACAGGCACGACCATGCCCTGCTTGGGGCGAGTGTTGTTTCTGTTGGGCCGATGGCATTCGCCTGGGAGAAAAAGGAAAAGCCGATGATGCGGCTTCCTGAACCCGGTGATTACGTTCTGCTGAAGAAGTTTAGTGGTGTTGTTGTAGACCTCTCCGGCGGCGAACACAAGATAGTGTCGGACACAGATGTCCTGGCAATCGTTGACGAGGAAATCATAAGGGATTTGAGAAAATGGAACAAGAAAACGAAGTAGTTGAGGAAGCCCTGGAAGAGGGCATTGATGAGGTGCCGAGTACCGGAGATAGTGACCCGGTCGAAAAACTGGCATCTGAAATGGGGTGGAACCCAGACTGGGAAGGGGATGATTCGGAGCGTGTAAGCGCGAGGGACTACATTCTCCGAGGTCAGTTGATAAACAGGCAGGCCAGCAAGGACATCAAGTCCCTGAAGGGAGAGATAGATTCCCTCCAGAGGAATATGAAGGAGATGGCCGTAAGCAATTCCAAGGCTGTCAAGGCGGCTCTGGACTCGCAACGGGAACGGCTCATGAACGAGCGGGACGCGGCTATTGAGTCTGGTGACGTTGCCGCAGTGCGGAAGTACGATGAGGCAATAAAAAAGACTGAGACTCCAGCGATAGAGGAGGAGAGTCAATATCAGTCTCACCCCCCAGGTCAGCCAACAAGGGAGCAGCAGGAAGCATACAAAAGGGCGATTGATCAGTTCACGTCAGAGAACCACTGGTTTGATCCGGCGCACAGTGACTATGATCCGTATCTTAGGGGTCAGGCAGTTACGATAGGGACGGCAATTGCCAACGGTGATCCGACGATGGACCCGAATGAATTGTTAGATAGGACGATGGCGATACTCAAGGAGAAAGAGCCTGAGTATTTCGCATCACCCTCAAACTCACCGAACACCTTTGTATCCGGCTCCAAAAAGCAGGCACCGAAGTCAAATGACGGTGCATGGAGCAAACTAAAGAGTGAATACGGTGAGGAAGCCGTAGAGGGTTTCAAGATTTGCGTTAAGCGCGGTGTATTCAAGGACACTGCTGCTGATCGTGAGAGATATGCAAAGGAGGTTTTAGGCTAGAATGTCACATGGTAGACCGGGTCGTCCCCGCAAAGACGGCACGCCGAGTCAGTCGGCTGAAGAAAAGGTAGAAGATGCCCAGCAACGTCGCCGCCGTAGAAAGGCTGATCATGATGGGCGTAACTACCACCTTAGAACTCCTCAGATTCCCGGCTTTGAATTGCGTTGGGCTATCGATGAGGGCACGCGAATCCACGACTTAACTGTCAGGGACGATTACGATTTCGTAACCAAAGCAGAAATAATGGTTAACGGTAGGGTTGACGTGGGTGACCCTATTATCGCGAACTCGGTTGATCCTGGCGATAGAGTGTCAATCCCTGCTGATCTCGGTGGAGGGTTGAAGGGGAAATACTATCTTCTGAAGAAGAAAACCGAATGGTGCGAGGAAGATAGGGAAACCAAGCGTTTGGCTAGAGAGGCAAGACGTGCGGCCCTGGAAACTCATTCCGGCGTTGAGAATGTCAAGGGATCAATTACTATCGACAGATAGTCACCTTAATCAATTTGAACTTGGAGGTTCAATATTATGGCTAACAGGGACGCGCCCTCCGGGGCAAGGCCTTTGCGGCACTTGACGGGTGGCAATGCTTTTCGGATGAATCCGTATTCGGTCGATGCAAGTAGCACTCCAGCAATTTTCGTTGGTGATTTCGTTGCTCTTGCAGCCGATGGCAATGTCAGTCCTGCCGCTGCTGGCGCACGCCTTCTTGGCGTAGTCGGCGCAATCGCCGGTGATTACGACAACCTTACTCGTCGTTATCTTCCGGCTTCCACTGCTGGTACTGTTTGGGTCTACGATGACCCGGATATCGTCTTCGCTATACAGGAAGACAGTGATTCTTCAACGCTTGCCGCCACTTCGGTTGGTGCTCGCGCTGATCATATCGCCGGTACTGGTTCCACAACCACAAGTATCTCAGGTCATGAGATCGACTCCAGCGACTTGGCTACCGACGACGGTGGTCTTCGTTTGCTTGGCAAGGTTGATCGTGCGGACAACGCTTACGGTGCGAACTGTGAGTGGCAGGTCGTGATCATGGAACATGAGTTCAACACGACTCCGACGGGGGTATAATCATGGCTATTACTACCCAAACCGCACCAAAACTGCTATGGCCCGGACAGAAGGGCATCTATGGCGACCTGATGTACAACGACCCGAACGAGGCGTACTCCAAGTGCGCCGATGTCATGGACTCGGACAAGGCTTTCGAAGAGTTCACCGGCTACACCGGGTTTGGTCTTCATCCCGTGAAGAGTCAGGGTGCTCAACTTACCTTTGATACGACCCAGCAGGGCTTTGTCAAACGGTTCGTTAACGTAGCGTATGGTCTTGCTTTCGAGGTAACGAAGGAAGAGCTGGCTGACAATCAGTATCTTGATGTTGTCGGACGGCGTATTCCCCAGCTTGCCAAGTCTGGTCGCCAGACGGTGGAAACCATCGTTGGTGATCATTTCGACAACGCTTCTACCGACACGGCCCCCTATGCGGGTGCTGACGGTGTGGGTCTGCTTTCGCAGGCGCATCCGAATGTCACTGGTGGGACGTGGTCGAACGAGCTTGCGACTGCTGCTGACCTCTCGGAAACCGCGATTGAAGACGTGGTGATCATGATCAATACTGCCGAGGATGACCGTGGCCTACAGGCTATGATCAACCCGCAGCGTCTGATCATTCACCCCAACGATCAGTTCAAGGCTGTCCGCATTCTGGATTCTGTTCTCCAGAACGACACTGCGAACAACGCCACGAATGCTCTTCGCACGAAGGGTATTATCGGCGAGGTCGTTGTCAACCGTTGGTTGGATGATACCGATGCGTGGTTCATCAAGACCGATTGCCCCTATGGGATGGTCTTCCTGTGGCGGAACCGCCCGGAAGTCGACCAGGATAACGACTTCGGTACGAAGAACCTTCTGGTTTCCTCGTACATGAGGTTCAGTTCTGGTTGGGTTGATCCCCGCGGTGTGTACGGCACGATGGGTGCTGCGTAAACCATAATGGATGGGGGGCGGCCTACGAGTCGCCTCCCTTTCCTAACAAGGAAATCTACAAATGGGCCAGATTTGTACTAAGTGTGAACAGGAAAAGCCGTCCTCTGAGTTTTATAAAAGGACATCTTATGGCTTGAACAGGTCATGCAAGGATTGCGATAAGGCCTATCAGAAAGAATATCGGCAAAAAAACGCACATAGACTAAAGGCCAAAAGGCGTACTGAGGCAGACAAGCTTAGATGTAACGCAACCCGCATAAAGCGGGTCTACGGGTTAGAGGTATACGAATTTGAGGCTATGCTCAAATCTTCTCTGAATTGTGGAATCTGCGGTTCCGAGTTTACTAAAGATAACCCATTTTGCATCGACCATTGTCACGTTACTGAAGACGTGCGCGGTCTATTATGCCGTAAATGCAATCTAGGGATAGGTAATTTAAACGATAACCCATCTCTATTAAGAAAAGCTATATCCTATCTTGAATCACACTTAACTAAATCTGAGGTAAAAAATCATGGCTAAAGTAATGTACAGGGTTGTCGGCCCAGATGGTGCCGATTTCCGAATTCGAGACAATGCCGGTGTTGTCGAACTTTCTTACGATGGTGGCAGCAACTGGCTGACTGCTACCGAACTCGCAATTCTTGATGGTGTAACCGCGACCGCTGCTGAAATCAACACTGCTGCTGATACCGGCTCCAGGGTTGTCAGTATAACGGATGCGACTACTTACGCTTGCACGGCTGCGAATAGCGGGAAAACCCACGTTGTTCCTGAACTAACTGCTGATATCGTCATCTCTCTACCGACAGCAGCGGCTGGTCTGGAATATGTTTTCATAGCGGGTGCGAACGCGGCTGACGCGCAGGACTGGCAGATCGATACTGGGTCTGATACCAACTTCTACATTGGTGGGGTCGTTCAGCATGATACCGATGATGCCGGTGACGACACGGTTGTGTACCATCCAGATGGTGACAGTAACTCCAAAGTGAACTTCCTCACGCCCGATGGCGGCACGAGAGTTCATGTTGCTTGCGATGGAACGAATTGGTTCCTGAATGCGATCCTCATCAGTGCAACGGATGCTGGTGTAACCTGGGCTGACCAGTAAGAATTAGTCCCTCTGGGACACTCCCCTTGAGAGGGGGATGCTAAGCCAAAACTGCGGCGGCTGAACCCTCTCTTTTTTCTCCGCAAAGAGTGCGGAGTTTACTTTCAAGAATAGAGGTAAGAATGATAAAGGAAGGAGAAGGCTTTCTACGGCAACAAGTAGAAGCGTCAGAGATGAAGTGGGATGGAACGGAGAAGTTTAATTTCAAGGATTGTTGGTGGCTTGCCAGTTTCCCGAAAAGCGGGAATACATGGTTGAGGTTTCTGTATATAGCGCACGAGCAGGACGGGTATATCGACATCAACTCGAATACCAGAATCACGATGGCCGATTCCTTGCGTTGGGCGTACAATATAACAGCACCCTGGCCCATCCACATGATCCCCCTGGAGATGATCCCTTATTTCAGGGTTCCGGCATTAATGGCGATGCAGATGTCAAAGAGTGCCAACAGGTTTGTCGTTAAGACGCATTGCGCGAACATCCAGTTAAACTACCATCGTCTGATACCTTACGAGATGACCAGGGGCGCGGTATACATGGTGCGCGATCCTCGGGACTTGGTAATCAGTTATGCATCTCATTTCAACAGATCGATAGATGACACGATTGAGATGTTGAACTCGAACAGTCATACACTAGGTATTGGGCCGGGCCAATCGACTATACAAGTACCTATATTTCCTGCGTCGTGGAGTACCAACGTCGAATCATGGTTGTTCGATGAGAGGTGGGAAAGGATGAGGTGCAAGAAACCTCATCTGTTGAAGTATGAGGATTTGAAGAAGGACACGATGGGGGAGTTCATCAAGGTTCTGGAGTATATGGAAATTGAGCCAAAAAACGTAGCCAAGTGCGTAAAGGCTTGCGAGTTGGCGCAATTGCAGAAGCAGGAGAAGAAGAATGGATTTATCGAGAACTCTCCGAAAAACAAAAGCATGTTCTTCAGGAAGGGTGCGACAGGGGAATGGAAAGGAATTTTGTCTAAGGATCAACTCAAAAAGATCGTGGATTGCCACGGTTCAACGATGGAAAAACTCGGATATCTCTAATGGAGTAGCGATATGGCTGACGTAGTAACAACCCAGGTTCTCGAATCCGGCCCCAAGTGGCACAAGGTTCGTTTACTGAACCAGTCTGACGGCACTGGGGAATCAGCCGTTACCAAAGTGGATGTATCTACCCTCAGCGGATTGAATGGGCAGACTGTTGTTGGAGTCTCCCTGGTCGAGGCCGCATGGGACATCACTGGTGGATATGTCCAGCTTTTGTTTGATGCGACAACGGACGATGAGTTGGCAAACCTATCTGGTCAGGGTAACGTCTACTACGATGGCGGCATTCATGACCCACAGTCAACTGGTTATACGGGTGACATTAAACTCACGACCAGTGGGTTTGCCTCTGGCGACTCTTATGACCTGACTCTCCTGTTTAGAAAGAGATACGCCTAATGGGTAAAAGAAAGGGGAACATGAAGCCCCTTTTGTGCGCCAAGGGTGGAACAGGCGGACACAT
>Ga0209536_100009213_pt1 | contig 14680 bp, 15 predicted proteins | sample DeeMarSeWOR28_12_FD_187461 | JGI IMG/M metagenome (GOLD analysis project Ga0209536, IMG submission 187461) | Marine sediment microbial communities from White Oak River estuary, North Carolina - WOR-2-8_12 (SPAdes) (version 2) | ecosystem: Environmental > Aquatic > Marine > Intertidal zone >...
TGCAAGGGTAATCAGTTCAATGTCGATGTGACGGCCGACCTCGCCCAGTTTGGGCGAAATAATTCACATGTCACAATCATTGGTGGGAAAGGTCTTATCCAGTTGCGACATGATCCCGCCGATGGAGCCGGATTTTTCAACCAGATAAACATAATAACCGGCATTGGCCAGATCCAATGCCGCCTGCATCCCCGTAATCCCGCCGCCAACCACCATTACTGCACCTGTCTTTTCTTTTGACATGTTTTACTCCTGATTTAAAAAAGATGTAATTTCGGTAATATCGAGCTGATTCATGTGGATTCCCAATGTGTCCTCATCAATCCCCATACACAGACCGAGGAGTTGCGGATAGACAATTGAAGCAAGGGCCTCGCTACCGTTTTGAGATATCATCATTTTCTGCACATGGTCAAATTGCAGCTGACAGTAAGGACAGGCGGCGCACAAGTAATCAGCGCCGGCCTTCTTCCCGTTTGCCAGCTTTCTTGCCGTGATATTCATGGAAAGATCATCATTCACACCCATTACCGGTGCCCCGCAGCATTCCAGCCTACCGGTGTAATCGATACTGTCGGCGCCCGTCACCTTGACCAGTTTGTCAAACAGAGATGGCGCAATCGGATCATCAAACTGGGTCACCTTGCTCGGCCGCAATGCATGGCATCCATAATGGGTTGCGATCTTGAGACCATTATAGAATTGGGAGATATGGCTTTTTATCTCATCAAGCCCGACATCGTGATACAGTACGGAAAGAAAATGTTTGACCTCAAATTTACCTTCATACTTCAGGCCTTTTTGCGCAAGGGCTTGTTTGATCTCTTCCTGAAAATCCCCTTCTTCCTTCAAGAAATGCTCGGTTTCCTTGAGGCTGCCGAAACAACACTTGCACAGGGACACGATGTTTAAGCCCAACTTTTCAGAGGTTGCCAGATTTTCCGACGCACTGAGAAGAAATGCCTTCCGGTCCAGATTGCGTACCGGATAACCGCAGCATTTAAAATCACGGCTGTCCACAAGCTGGATACCCAGCTTTCGCATCACCGCCCTTGCGGCGGTTTCATACTGAACCACTCTGGCAGGTATGTTACATCCTAAAAATAATGCGTATTTCATAATGATATCCTTTTCATTATGTCATCTTGGATTCTTCAAATTCTTCTGAAGCTGCCACATCTTCTTCTAAAGGGATGGATGCTGATTCTGATACTTCAGATGCTTCTTTCGACGGCATGCATGCATTTTTAATGGAAAGATTTTTTAAGTCATAGAGGACATCCGTCACCTTCACATTCTGCGGGCAGTGCTCCTGGCATTGATAACAGGTCAAACAATCCCAGAGCATTTGCGGACCCGTCGCCATTTCCGTCAGACCCAATCCGAGACAGTTCATGATTTGATGGGGCAGCAATCCCACAACCTCCTGTGGATTTTCATAGTTCATCACCACCGGGCACACCGTGGTGCAGGTCTGGCATCCAAAACAATGGGTAAATGTATCGGCACCCGGCAATTGACTCGAAACATCTCTTTCTGTATCCGACAGCGAAATCGGCGTGGTTTTATCCATCAGCTGTTCAAAATTGCAGGCAACCGATCGACTCGCTGCTTCAATGGGCTGGTAATAATCATCAACCGCAATGTTGTTTCGATTCAATCCGCGATAAAATGAAAACGGAGACAGTGTTAACATTTCCGGCCGTCCTCTTTGCAATAAATCCTCTCTGACGTTGAACCAGAGTTCCTTAAGGTTGATGCCGGAGGGACAGACCACCGTGCACCGATCACAGTTCGTGCAGAGATATACACCTTCCTGAATGGCATCCAGTTGATCATCGGAGAGATCTTTTCCTTTGGCCAGGGTCTTTAGAAACGTCATTTTTTCGGCAGGTAGAATATATTCATTGCCGAGCACATCAAAGGATGTGGACGCAGAGCACCTCAAGCTGCAGGTGCCGCAGTGGGTGCAGGCATCGAGTTCCATGGCTTGTCGGGTGACGATATTCGCAGGGTCCGCTGTTTCTTTTTCCATAACCGCATTGGCAAGCAGACTCACCGGTGTGGATATGATGTGAAACATTTTGGAAAAGGGAAGATAGGCCAAACCGATAAAACATGCCAAAAAATGAATATACCACAGGATGTTCGCCGTATCCACATTATCCAGTGTCAAAGCAAACGGCTTTATTGTTTTGGCAACCGCATAGCCCGTAAACGCCCATCCCGGACGAGAATGACATTCGGCACAATTGGCTTCGTGGCTTTCCAATCCCGCCTCCAGGATATCCTCGTCAAAGGGAGCTTGCACATTGGGAGAAACAACGTCAAATTTCTCGACCCAATAGCTTTCAAGGGCTTCGATTTCTTCTGCATCATCCTCTTCATCAAGGCCGGCGTAATCCTCCACCATGGCCTGAAATTCGGAATGAGACGTAATCTTAACGCCTTCCAAAAGAATACCCGAAAAGATAATCACCACCACAATGAAGATCGCATAGACATCCATGCCGCTGGTTTTAAGCCGCGGTACTTTCATAACAAATCGTCGAAATATGGCGATACCTATACCGATCACCACCATGAACCCGAAGAGATCTCTTAAAAACATAAATGGATTGACGGTTGAATAGTAATCGGAAAAAAGCTTGGCAGAGATAAAGTTTTCCAAGGCATGCATCAAAAGAAGGAGCATAAATCCGCCGTACAGGAGCATGTGCATCATCCAGCGCAGAAAATCTTCTTTCAAAATCTTTTTTTGCAGTACAACATCGAGAATAAAGGCTTTGATAAGACGCAAAATTTTTGAACTGAAGATAACACCGACCGTTCCTTTGACGGCTGCCGAGAATCTCTGAGAGGGGGTGTAATCTTGGGCTGAAATGCCTATTTTTAGTGAAAACCAGGCATAAACCTTATAGATCAGCCCCAGGATAAAAATACCGAGAGAAATATAAAGAAGCACATTAAAAACCATTTAACAGACCTCCAAAATTTAGCTTAAAGAATGAGACCCTTGATGATTGAATTATGGATTCCAGAAGATTTTCTAATATAAAGTACCAGAAATTTTGTCAAATGATAAATATGGATTTTTTAAAATAATGTCCAGGTTTTGAGCAGGTACACATAACATGTTAACGGGTTAAAGGACTCTTGACGTGGTCAGGCGGGCGTCATGTTTAAATGGGCTATATCATAAAACGGCCTCAATCTCTTCGGCAATTCTACGGGCGGCCTCTTTGGGATTGTTTGCATCTCTGATGGGACGACCGATCACAAGGTAATCCGATCCATTTTTAACCGCATCAGCCGGTGTAACAATGCGCTTTTGGTCATGTTTTGCCATTTTATCCCACATGGGACGTATCCCCGGTGTCACCGCTATAAAATCTTGCCCCATCATCTTTTTAATCATCTTTACTTCACTCCCGGAGCAGACGATACCGACACAACCTGCAGATTTGGCCATATCCGCTCTCTCGATGACAAGCCGTGTCAGATCCTCATAAAAAGATTTTCTAAAACCGGCGGCTTTTATGTCTTTGGCGGATATGCTGGTTAAAACCGTAACACCGAGAACACCCACCCGCCCCTTAGCACCGCTAACCGCCGCTTCAAGCATCCTGGGTGTCTCTCCACAATGAACCGTCGCAAATTTAACGCCCAAATCTGCGATACGTTCCATGGCACTTAAAACAGTCGCGGGAATATCATGAAGCTTTAGATCCAAAAACACATCCGCACTTCCCGATGCTTTAATGAAATCGATCATTTTAGGACCGGATTGGATAAACAATTCCAGTCCCACCTTGAACATGCCCACGGATCCTGAAAGGCGTTCGACATACGCTTTAGCCGCTTTTTCTGTGGGAACATCCAGCGGAAAAATAATATAATCTTTGGCTTGCTTCATTTTTTAACCATTCGCCTTTAAGTTGGATTTGGTTAAATAGTTAAATCGTTAATTGGTTTTGACGATTTGACCCATCAACCATTCGACGATTTGACCCATATTCATGTTCTTTTACTCGCTTTAATGGGTTAACCGTTCATCTTAAATATGAGTCATTTAGAAATAATATTCAGAGCATCCGGCACAATTTTGACCCCCACCGGTAGCATGCCTGGTTGCTCTCCATCCACCTCAAGAAGCACCCGGTCGTCCGAAATCGCCGCCACCTTTTTGCACGTCTTGGCAATGACGTTGTCAATATCGTAAATCCGGCCGTTATAAAGCTTCGGCAAGTTTATCAACACTTCGGGAATTGTCAAATCTCCAATGATTGTAACATGTAACAGACCGTCACAAACCGATGCGTCCGGAGCGACGCACATACCGCCGCCATGATACCGACCATTGGCGACAACCACGTTCCAGACAGAAACTTCTTTTTCAAAATTGCCGTCAATAAGAATCCGAATGCTTCTGGTACCGTATAAGCAAACCGAGATGAGTGTTGCCCACATAAATGAAACAAACGGTCCCAGCGCCTTGGTCGTTCGATTGACCCGTTGGGCAACGTCACCTCCCAGTCCAAAACTGGCGATATTATGAAAAAATCGACAACGATCAAGGCCTTGATGGTCTTGAAAAACAAGTACCCCCAAATCAATGTTACGAACCGAACCGGAAACAATGAGATCAACAGCCTGTTCAATATCTTGTGGTATTGGGACGGTTCTGACAAAATCGCATCCGGTGCCATTTGGAATAAAACCGAGTGTCACATTCGACCGAATCGATTTTTCATGCATCATGATACCGTTTACAACCTCGTTCAATGTTCCGTCTCCCCCCACACAGACGAGAAGTTCTGCCTTTTCAGCAGCGGCATTTTGGGCGAATATTACGGCATCTCCGGGTCCTTTTGTCATATAAGATTCAAAAGGACCCAGTCGGTCTTTGGCAAGGGCTTCTATAATCGGCCAGATGGATCCTGTTGCGCCGTTTCCGGCATGAGGGTTGACGATAAAAACAATTTTTGACAAAGCGATCCCAACCTCCATGGTGTTTAGGGGATACCCCGTTTTCAAATTTTACATAACTTATAATTTGATATCTATAAAGAGAATTTTACATCTCGTATTTCACATTCGTAATAAATCTGTTGAAATAACAGATGTTAAAATGCTATGAAGTCAGATCTGAAAGAACGTTCTTAAAATTTGATACAACTTTTGGGGAAAAAATGAACATCACCGAAACCCAACAGTCACTTTTGCGAATGATTCCAGGAGTGGATTCTATTCTTGAGGCTGCAAAAACAGATACTTTCTTTGACAATGTACCCAAACCTGTACTGGTCCGTTCGATCCGTTCTGTGGTTGAACAACTCCGAACGGCAATTTTGGATGATCAACAGGATATCAAGGAAGCAGAACTCTCCAATTCCTCAGTGATCAATAAAATAAAAAAAATCGTCCATAAAATGATGACGCCGAACCTCATCCGCATTATCAATGCCACCGGCATCGTTGTCCATACCAATCTTGGCCGCTCATTGCTTGCCGATGATGCCATTAAAAATCTATTAACCGTCGCAGGAAGATATTCCAATTTGGAGTTTGATCTATCAAAAGGTACCCGGGGATCCAGATACAGCATTGTTGAAAACATCCTATGTGAACTCAGCGGCGCTGAATCCGCCATGGTGGTCAACAATAATGCCGGCGCCGTCTTTCTTTCTCTGGAAACCATCGCTAAAGGTAAAAAAGTGATTGTTTCGAGGGGAGAACTTGTGGAAATTGGCGGATCCTTCAGAATCCCTGACGTAATGGCTAAAAGCGGGGGAATCTTAAAAGAGGTCGGTACAACAAATCGTACCCATCTCAAGGACTATGAACAGGCCATTGAGCACGATACGGCCCTCCTTTTAAAGGTTCATGCGAGCAATTACAGTGTGGTCGGATTTACCGCCAGTGTCTCTCTGGAATCGTTGGTTGATCTGGGCGCAAAGTACAAAATTCCGGTGATGGAAGATCTTGGCAGTGGCACTTTTGTCGATTTCTCAAAATACGGCCTCTTAAAGGAACCCATGGTTCAGGAATCGGTAAAAGCGGGCGCCGACATCGTTACTTTCAGCGGAGATAAGCTCCTTGGCGGTCCCCAGGCAGGCATCATTGTCGGAAAAAATAATATCATTGAAAAAATCAAAAACAATCCCATCAACAGAGCACTTCGTATCGACAAACTCACCCTTGCCGCCCTTGAAAGTACATTACGACATTATAGAAACATCGAAAAAGAAATGGACGCCATTCCGACCTTGCGCCTAATGACACTTCCTTTTGACCACATTCATTCAAACGCTCAAACACTTTTCGAAATGCTTGAAAACATCGGTGACCCCAGATTATCAGTCAGTCTCATGGATATCTTCTCGCGACCCGGCGGTGGCTCGCTTCCCCTTTTAAAACTCCCCAGCAAAGGCGTGGGGGTTAAGGTACAGGGACTTTCAGCCAATGCCGTTGAAAAGCTGATGCGGGATAATGAATGCCCCATTATCGGACGAATCGAAGAAGATCTTTTTATTATGGATCTTAGAACCATATTGGATGATGAACTGCAACTTATTGAAAATGCTTTTAAACATATGTTGAAAAAGGCCGGATCATGACACACCAAAAGATAAAATTATTTCAAAACCGCTCATCTAAAAAAGAGTTTCTGTTTTACAAAACAGATGCAAAGCCCAAAAAAGATTCGGCTGAAATTCTCTCTTCGGTTGAAACAAGCAAAATTTTTAAAACATTCCCGGATATTCTGGTGGGAAAAACCTTTATTGAAAATGCCTTGGCCCGATTGGAAACTGTAGAAAAATTTGAATCCATGGTCATCAAAATAGATCGTCTGAATCATGAAGGTTCTGAAACAGCCGGTAATGACCCTGTGGATATTTGGCTTGATGTGGCCGGTGTTATTGATACCATATGCCGGCATGAAAACGGAATATGGGGACGCCTTGATCAGGGAATGATCGGATGTTTTTTCTCCCTAACCAATCAAACGTCTTGCTTGGAATTTGCCCAAAAAATAAAAAAAACCCTTGCAGAATCTACAGATGAAACTATTTCCATCGGAATTGCCTCATATCCGACCCTCAGCTTCACTAAAGGCCAGATCATTGATAACGCCGGAAAAGCGCTGGATCATGCTGCATTTTTTGGCCCAGATAGTATTGTTCCCTTTGATGCCGTAAGCTTAAACATCAGCGGAGACAACCTGTACCAGAACGGAGACATCGATGGTGCTATTTCGGAATTTAAAACCGCACTCTTGCTTGACCCTTCGGATGTCAACATTCGTAACAGTCTGGGTGTATGTTATGGTATTTTGGGTGATTATGGGAAGGCACTTAAAGAATTTAAAGCGGTCCTTAAGCTCAATCCTGATGAGGTTATGGCCCTGTACAACATCGGTTTGGTAAACATGTTGACCCATAAAAAGTCTGAAGCGTTAAAATACTTTCTGGATGCCGACAGGAAAAAAGAAGAAGATATTTTCGAAGTTGCTTTTCAAATCGGAAGAGTTTATCTGGAAATGGAAAAGCCTGAGATGGCGAAAGAATTTCTCGAAAAAGCAGTAGAATTGAATCCCGGGTCATGGTCTGCACTGCATTCTTTGGGTGAATGTTGCACGGCCTTGAATATGACGGATGAAGCCATTTCGGCCTATAAAAAGGCCATTCGATTAAACCCGAATGATGCCGAGTCATTATCAGCCCTGGGTTGCCTGTTTGATCTTTTGGGTGAAAATCCCGAGATTACGACGATCTTTTGCCAGCAGAGCATCGATATTGCACCCGAAAACGGCCTTTATCGATACCGTCTTGGGAGCCTTTACCTTAAAAGAAACCAACTTGAAGACGCCTTGATACAGTTCCAAAAAGCACACGATCTGGGATACGACGCCAGAAAAATGATCAAAAAGATAAAAAAATTGATCAAGGATGCATGATGCAGGATACAGGATGAAGAATACAGGAAAGAGGAAAGAGACGTCAGCGGTCAGGGGCCAGAGGTTAGGGGGTATGATTAACCTAAAGAAACGGCGGTTTAGCAATGAAAAACATTATCTTGAACACCCTTAAAGAAAGCGTCAACATCAAAGAACGATTCATAAAAGAAAACATCGATCTCATTCAAAGGATTGCGGACCACCTCGCCTCCTGTATTACCTCCGGTCACAAAATTCTACTTTTTGGTAATGGGGGAAGTGCGGCAGATGCCCAGCATATCGCTGCTGAATTCGTCAACCGGTTTCAAATCGAACGGCCGCCCCTTGCTGCCCTGGCATTGACCACCGACACATCCATCATCACCAGCATCGGAAACGACTACCGGTTTGATGACATATTCACCAAACAAATTTTAGCTTTGGGAAGAAAAGACGATATCGCCATTGGGATCAGCACCAGCGGTAACTCAAAAAACGTTGTCAATGCCGTTCATGCAGCGAAAAATATCGGAATCTTAACCATTGGATTCACCGGTCGTGGCGGTGAACTGGCCGAGTGCGCAGATCATGTTTTTTCCGTAAAATCAGATGTAACTGCAAGAATTCAGGAAGCCCATACCACATTGGGCCATATCTTGTGCGATCTGGTAGACCGGATTTTGTTTCCGGAAAAATTCGTCAAATAATTCAGCGGTCGGTAAGTTTTTATTATAAACACTTATATATAAACACCGGCTCGGTGTGAGGGAGCGGAATGGATATTTTTTTTGAAAAAATGCATTATCCATGGAGCGATTGAACAAAAAAACTCCTCGATTCCTCAAATAGTTGCACTTTAGACTTCTAAAAACATTATCGCTTTAGGCATCATTTAACTTATGGCTGAAAGAACTCGTGAATAATGGGTCGTAATGAAAGAACCAGCCCGGACTATTCATAAATGCCTCTGTTTTAACAGGTAAATTTATCTATACCGCCAAATTGCTTATGGTTTTTTCAATACGATCCCTAATCCACTCAAACAGCTTCCAGCCATAAGTTAAATGATGCCTAAAGCTCCTTCTTGTTGGGCGTAGTTGAAAATGAAGACCAATGAGAACGGTTTGTTTCAAAGCGCTAAACTTTTACCAGACAAGGGACATTATGGAGAAAAAATTTGAACCCATAGACTTGAGCAAAGTAAAAACATACCCGCTCTCAAAGCGAAAAAGCAAAGTATCCACAGACGCATTCGCAAAAGCATGGCAAAAGGGATTTACTTTTAAGGATTTTCTTAACCGGCTTCCGGATATACTTGCCGGAAATCATCTTAAAACCATCATGTCATCCACCGCAAAAGCGTTTCATGAAAATAAAACCATCGTTTTTGCCATGGGAGCACATGTCACGAAAGTGGGTCTAAATCCGGTTGTTATCGATCTCATGGAGCGCGGAATTATTACGGCTGTCGCCTTAAATGGCGCCGGCATAATTCATGATCTTGAACTGGCCATGGCAGGACAAACATCCGAGGATGTATCCGCATCCATCGGAAACGGCACTTTTGGTATGACTCATGAAACCGGTGTTTTTTTATGTGATGCCATCCGTCGCGCCGGAAAAACATCCAGCGGACTCGGAGAAACCATCGGGGCTGTAATGATCGAAAAAAAACTCCCCTTTTTAGAACATAGCATCCTTGCTGCAGGTCGAAGGCTCGGTATCGCCGTAACGGTACATGTGGCATTTGGCACCGACATTATTCATATGCATCCCGGATTCGATGCAAAAGCAACCGGCGAAACGACTCACAGAGATTTTCGAACCTACGCATCCGTGGTGAGTACACTTGAAAAGGGCGTTTATTTCAATATCGGATCCGCCGTCATTCTGCCGGAGGTTTTTCTAAAAGCAGTCACATTGGCACGGAATTTAGGACATCAACTGAACGATTTCACCACAGTGAACATGGACTTCATCCGGCAATACCGGCCGATGACCAATGTCGTGAGCCGGCCCACCGCCGGCGGTGGTCGGGGATTCCACTTAACGGGCCATCATGAAATTATGCTGCCCCTTATTGCTGCCGGGATTATCGAGGAAATCGAATAGCCTATATTCCACAACAGAAACAATTAAAGGTTGATTTAACCTTATAAATGATTAGTTTATATATTCTGCCGTATCATAATACGCCGATGAAACATTTGACCTTAAAAAAACGATTTTGACTTTTTACACGTTCGGCAATACTTGAGGGAAAAAATAAGGAGCAACAAATAATGCCGATTTATGAATACCATTGCGATAAATGCAATAAAGATTTTGAGTGCCTGGTCTTCGGAAATGAACAACCCGATTGCCCTTCATGCAATAACAAAAAGGTGAAAAAACTGATGTCTGCATCGACCTTTTTCAGCAAGAGCGGGCATGGACTCACCACCAAAGCCGCTGCCGGATCGTCATCATGTACGGGATGTGCAGCAACCAGCTGCACGAGCTGTGATCACTGATGGGAAAAATCCTAATAATAGGAACCAGAGGAAGTAAACTCGCACTCTGGCAGGCCAATTGGGTCAAATCGTCCCTTGAAGCTAAACACCCCTCCCTTTCAATTCAACTTGAAACGATAAAGACAAAAGGTGATAAAATCCTCGATGTCCCCCTTGCCAAGGTTGGCGGCAAAGGTCTTTTTGTCAAGGAAATCGAAGAAGCCCTTTTAGACGGCAAAATAGATCTTGCTGTGCACAGCATGAAGGATATGCCGGGTGAAATACCGAAAGGGTTATGTATCGGTGCAATCCCCCAGCGAGAAATCCCCCAAGATGTTCTAATTTCCAGAAACAAAACACACCTGTCAAAGCTGGTTTCCGGTGCCAAAATCGGTACCAGCAGCCTTCGGCGAAAGGCACAGCTTCTTCATGCCAGGCCCGATCTGGTTATCTTGCCTTTAAGGGGGAATCTTGATACGCGTCTTAAAAAGCTCGAAACTGAGAATCTAGATGCCATCATCTTGGCGGCGGCGGGTGTCAAACGCCTGGGACTTGAAAACAGAATTACCGAATATCTGGATGAAAACATCATGCTGCCGGCAGTGGGCCAGGGAGCACTCTGTATCGAAATCAGACAACATGATCCCGATGTCGAATCGATTGTGGCCACTCTCGAAGATCCTCAAACACGGGCGATCATTTTGGGTGAACGCGCATTTTTAAACCGCCTTGAGGGCGGCTGTCAAGTTCCCATTGCCGCTTACGGAAAGATCGATAAAAACATATTTACGCTTTCCGGACTTGTGGCGACCCTTGACGGCAAAACTCTTTTTAAAGAAACGATCATTGGACCCATCGATTCATCCGAAAGTCTTGGGATAGAACTTGCAGAACGGTTAATTTCAATGGGAGCCGAAAAAATAATCGAAGCCCTAAAAGACGAATTTAATGAAAACGATGACGGGTAAAGTATTCCTGGTCGGTGCCGGCCCCGGTGATCCGGGGCTGATTACCGTTAAGGGATTGGAATGTATCAAACGAGCGGATGTTTTAATCTACGATTTTCTTGCATCCTCAATTTTATTGAAAGATGCTTCCAAAAATGCAGAGATCATCTATGTGGGTAAAAAAGGAAGTGATCATACGTTTTCTCAGGAACAAATCAACGCCCTTATGGTTGAAAAAGCCGAAATTGGTTTGACGGTTACTCGACTCAAGGGAGGTGATCCTTTAATATTCGGCCGCGGTGGTGAAGAAGCGGAGGTTCTAATTCATGCAAACATCCCGTTTGAAATTGTACCCGGCGTCACGTCGGCCATTGCAGTACCGGCCTATGCCGGAATTCCGCTGACTCACAGAAAATTCACTTCCACACTTGCTTTTATTACCGGCCATGAAGATCCGACAAAAAAAGAATCGAGTATAGACTGGAAATCACTTGCCAAAGGAATCGGGACCCTTGTCTTTCTGATGGGGGTCAAAAACCTGCATCATATCAGTGACGGTCTGATCCGTCACGGTATGCATCCCGATACGCCGGCAGCGCTTATTCGCTGGGGAACCACCGCCAAGCAAGTCACTGTTACAGGAACAATCGGCACGATTTTTGAACTTAAAAATGCCCACGGTATCAAACCACCTGCTATTCTTGTTGTCGGTCATGTGGTAAAGTTAAGAGAAAAAATGAAATGGTTTGAAAACAGACCTCTGATGGGGCGAAGCATCGTGGTAACCCGATCCAGGGAACAGGCCAGCGACCTGGTTAAACGTCTTTCCGATTTAGGTGCAGAATGTCTGGAATGCCCGACCATAAGAGTCGTCCCGCCGGATGACTTCAAGCCCTTGGACACGGCCATTGACAATCTTTTTTCTTATGACTGGCTGATGTTTACCAGTGTCAACGGCGTTAATTTCTTTTTTAATCGCCTTTTTGAAAAAAACAAAGATGTACGAGATCTAAATCATGTCCGAACAGCGGTTATCGGACCGGCTACGGCCAAAAGACTTTTTAACTTTGGATTCCAAAGCGATATTGTTCCAGAAAGTTATAAGGCCGAATCCGTTGTTAAGGCATTTGCCAGAGAAGATATCATGGGGAAAAAGATATTGCTGCCACGTGCAAAAGAGGCCAGACAGGTATTGCCTTTGGAGTTGACAAAAATGGGAGCGGTTGTTGATGATGTCGCAGCATACTGTAACCAACCGGTAAAAGACGGTTCTGATATCCTTTTAAAACGACTTAAAGAGCGCACCGTCGATATGATCACATTTACCAGCTCATCCACCGTAAAAAACTTTCGTTCCCTTCTTCCATCCGGAAGTTTGGACAACCTGATTAAAGGTGTCACCATTGCCGGCATCGGTCCCATAACTGCCGATACCGCGCGTAATCTCGGATTCGATGTTCATATCGTTGCCGAATCTTACACCATCGATGGACTGTGTGATGCCATTCAGCAATACTATCGGAGACAAAATGACAACGCACACACACAATCATGTTGAAACTTACAACGGTCTCGTAGGGCTTGGTTTCGACCGAGAAACCGATGAAAACACCATCATCTATTATCTTCAGAAATTCTCCGATGACACGCTCATGAAAGAATTGATAACGAGACTATCCAATGAAGAACTTGAAGAAATTTTTTTTCTGCTGACGCGGATTCTTAAGAAACATCTTAAGGATCCGGAGTATCACCGTCTTTTTTTAAAGGACCATCATCCAATAAATCAGGAGTAACGCCATGTTCACTGAAAAACAGCTGGATAGGTATGCAGATGCGTTGCTGTGGGGACTCAAAACTGCCAGAACCAAAAAATTTAAAGAAAATGACATTGTGCTCATCCGCTATGATATGCCTGCTGTCCGACTTGCAGAAACAGTCTATTCAAAACTTATCAATATGGGAATTCATCCTGTCCTGCGCACAAACCTTACCGCAAATATGGAGCAGCACTTTTTTGAACAAGCAAATAACAAACAGATTATTTTCCAGCCGCCTGGTGAAAAAGAACTGTTTAACCGTTTAAACGGCGGTATTTTTATGTATGCACCTGAATCGATAACACACCTGAGTCACATAGATCCAAAAAAAATCGGCAAAGCTGCCGTGGCTCGAAAATATCTGCGCGATATACTCGATGCCCGGGATCAAGCCGGCGATTTCGGATGGACCCTGTGCATCTATCCCACAAAAGAATTGGCCAAGCATGCCAAACTTTCAATGAAAGCCTATACCGCCCAGATTATAAACGCATGTTTTCTGAACAGAACGTCACCGGTTTCCCATTGGCAAGATATTTTTCATAACGCAACCGCCATTAAAAAGTGGCTCAACAGCATGAACGTGAAGGCCTATCATGTCGAATCAGAAAATATTGATCTCATGATAACACCGGGAGAAAAAAGAAAATGGGTCGGCATTTCAGGTCATAACATTCCGAGCTTTGAGATATTTCTTTCACCGGACTGGAGAGGCACCCGGGGGACATACTTTTCAAATCAGCCCTCATTTCGAAGCGGCAACTATGTAAAAGGGGTAAGGCTTGAATTTAAAAACGGCGCTGTGGTCAGGGTCAACGCGCAAAAGGGTGAAAATTTTGTCATTCAACAGCTCTCAATGGATAAAGGCGCCAACAAGGTGGGTGAATTTTCTTTGACAGACAAAAGATTCTCCAGGATCGACACCTTCATGGCAAACACACTTTTTGATGAAAATTATGGCGGGAAATACGGAAACTGTCATCTGGCACTGGGTTCTTCTTATGCCGATACATATAATGGCAATCCAAAGAAATTGACCAAAGAAAAAAAGAAACACTTAGGTTTCAATGATTCAGCCCTACACTGGGACCTCGTCAATACTGAAAAGAAGCGGGTTGCCGCTCATCTTGCATCCGGCAAAAAGGTGACCATCTATGAAAACGGCATATTTTCAATGTAAGCGTTTATCCGATCAAACGGTTTCAATTCTGGTACAACTATCTATTAAAAAACCTTAACTTATACCTTGTATTTGCCAAAGTCCTCGGGATTGAGGTTTTCAAGATATTCCGCCCATTTTTTTCCGTCTTCGCTCTTATTTAAGACTTCATAATCACTTTCGAGCATCTGAGATTTATCAAAAATTTTATCATCCACATAAATCGGTGCACCAAACCGAAGGGCGATGGCAATCGCATCACTCGGGCGGGCATCCATGTCGAAACTCTTATCTTTTGATACAAAATATATTCTGGCATAAAA
>Ga0209536_100009214_pt1 | contig 14680 bp, 13 predicted proteins | sample DeeMarSeWOR28_12_FD_187461 | JGI IMG/M metagenome (GOLD analysis project Ga0209536, IMG submission 187461) | Marine sediment microbial communities from White Oak River estuary, North Carolina - WOR-2-8_12 (SPAdes) (version 2) | ecosystem: Environmental > Aquatic > Marine > Intertidal zone >...
CCCCGCGTATTGTCGCCCCCCTACATTCACAGTGGCTTTGTCACCGTTTTTAAAGTTTCCCAGTTGCCCGCCGCTGACTTGAAAGCTGGCGATCATCGCATCAGCTTCGGCCACTTCGATTAACAGCGGTGGCGTGTCGCTGCTGATAATCGTCTCGCCCTCGTTCACTTGGCGCAGAACAACGATGCCGTTAAACGGCGCTTTAATTTCACTATGACGTAAATCAAACTCCGCTTTGGCCAACGCCGCCTCTGCGGTTTTAAGCTGTGCCGCGGCTTGGGTAAAGGCAATATGGGCCAATTCCAGTTCATGATCCGATAACACCGTGCGGTCATACAACTCTTGGTGGCGTTCCAATTCACGCTCGGCTTCTTGGTATAACCGTTCATAGTGTTGCACATCGGCTTTGGCTTTTTCCACATTGGCTTTGATAACGCCATTGTCCAGTTGCAGTAACACATCGCCTTCGATGACACGGTCACCCGGGCGTACCTGAACTTTAGCCACCACACCGGACACAGGCGTGCTCAATTTAGCTTTGCGGTTCCAATCCAACTGCGCATCGTATTCCGCCGCCCATACTGCCAACGGCACCAATAAAAACACTGCCGCCATAGCAATGGGCAACTTGACTCCGCGTTTCATTGTTTATTCTCCTCCACAGGGTATACTTCTTTACCTAGTAGCGCATCCAACCGTGCCCAGGTAAGCGCTGTGTTAAATTTCGCTCTGGCCAATTTCAAGCGAGCCTCTGACACTTCCACCATAGAATCACCCAAATCGGTTTTGACTTCCATCTCATATAAAGCGCGGCTGCGGTCCAAATACAAATCGCGGTAATCCAGCAACGCCTGCATCTCCTCGCGTTCAATACGCAAAGTATCCAGCATTTGCCAGTTATCCAAAACAGCTTGCTGTATATCCATTTCGGCCTTTTGCAATTCCGCTTTGAGGCGAATCAGTTCAGCTTGCTGTTGCGCCACATCCGCTTTTACCTTGCCGCCGTTTAATAGCGGCACATTCAAGATTAAGCTGGCTTCCCATTCATTATAATTGCCGGCGATACGGTTATATTCGCTAACTTGCGCTTCACCGGCCAGCGTAGGTCTATAACCGGCGCGTGCAGCGCTTACGCGCTTTTCCGCCGCTTCCACTTGGGCCCGTAAGGCAATTAACACGGGATTGTTACTGAGTGCTTGCTCTTGTAAAGGCTCCACTTCGGGAATGGGCCGATTCACCTCGGGTAGTTTCGGCTCGAGGATATCCGCCACCAGCTCGCCAGGACGATTGAGTACATTCGCCAATTGGGAACGTGAATTACGTTGCATATTGCGGCTGGTATACACTTGCCGCCTTACTTTTTGGTATTCACTTTGGGATTCCAGCACGTCGATGTCGGAGCGTTGACCCAACTCGTTACGCATTTGGGTGCGATCATAGTTGATGTACACAATCGACATCTCTTCGTTGTCACGAATGAATTGCAGATCTGCCAACAATACATTAAAAAAGCTTTCCATGACCGCTATGCGGTATTGATTGACTGCGTTTTTGTAAAACCACTCACTGCTTTTGATCTCGGCCATAGCCGCTTTTTCCGCGTTTGCGGTTCGGCCAAAATCATACAGGCGTTTTTGCGCCACCAACGCGACGCGGCTATCGTTTTGCGACTGATCCAGCGCGATTCGCGAGGGTTCAATATACCTGGCCTCCCCGAGTATGAAAGCACGAAAACCATACGCAGAGTCGGCTTGCAATAACTTGGCGTTGCTTATTTGAATCTGGGATTGCGCCACGATTAAATCAGGATGGGTTTGATCCACCGATTGCATGGCTGCGTCTAAGGTAAGCGGCGTGGGAAGGGGCGCCTTTGCGGATTGATTGGTTTTTGTGTCTTCGGCATGCAATCCCATGCTCATGCTAAGCAGCGCAAAAACGGACACTCCAATGATGCCGGATCGAAATAAACAGAGGCTAAATTTCACAGTGGTTTTTGCGATGCGTTTTTCTTTTCTCTTTTATATTTCGTAAACGGCATGTTTTTATATTCCCCGTTCACGACAAATTCTCCCAACCACATAAATTCTTCCACACCGTTAGTGGCGCCGGTAAATCTCACGATGCGCTCACCTTCCAAATCATAAAACGCAAAGACCGGTGTGGCTCTAACCCGGTTGATTTTAAAGGCAAAGTCTTTTTGTTTCATACTTTGTCCTTGAAAATCTGTGATTTCCACATCGCCCTCGATGTCCACGCTGATATTAAGAAAGTGTTTTTTGAAATACGCTTGTACTTCGGGTTGATTGAGTACGGTTTCTTTCATGCGGTGGCAGAACGGACATTCATCCATTTCAAAAAAGATTAGAATGGCTTTTTTACCCGCTTCACGGGCGTTATCCAACTCTTCGGCAAAATTACCCCAGGTCTCGTCAAAAAAATATTTGTAAGGATCCCGCCCACCGGCGGACGACGCCACACTGCTATAAACCAAACATAGCAGAAGCAATACGGATTTGATGGTCACAAGATTCAAACGCTGCTGCATAGTCTTTATTACCTCAATTGTTCTCGTCATAACTATCGATAAATTCTTTAATCATCTTTGCGGTCACGGGTCCGGTTTGTTTGGCCACTAACTTGCCTTCAGGCGACACCAGAAAAGAAGTGGGCAATCCCGTGATCACTCCTAACTCACTCTTAGGGCCGGGTTTCATGTGCAATATGGGATAGCTCATGAAATAGTCTTCCACAAAAGTTTTGAGCTTGGGCATGGCGATATCTTCAAAATCCACGCCGAGAACTACGGCGTTTTTGTCTTTGTGTTCTTCATGAAAATCCACCAACTCGGGAATTTCGTCTAAGCACGGCGGACACCAGGTCGCCCAGTAATTTACCACCACCCATTTACCGCGGAACTCGGACAATTGACGTGGCTTACCGTCCAAATCCGGTAAGGTAAAATCTACGGCTTCTGAAGCATTCGCGCTGAAGGTGAAGGCCAATGCCAAAACAATCAAAATTCGCACCATTAACTGCATAACTCCAAACCGTTGTATTGATATCCAATAGCCGCCAAATCAATGCCGTATTTAGTCTGACTCAAAAAAATGGGACATTTGATACCCCGCCAGAGTTCCAGCGCAGCGCCAAATATCCCATATTCGCTTATCTTTTTACCGCTAATACACATAAACACTATAGTGACGTTATAGAGTTTATAACGTCAACAGCCCGCGTAAGATTACGCGGGCTGCATGGACTGGTTCGTTGATTTCAGTCACATCGCCTGAGAATCAACTGCTTGAACGCCAAGCGTTGAAACAGCAATTTACGGCAATAAAGCTTAGGCTGGCGCCGCCGCTGGCTCATACGCGTCATCCACCATTCCATAACGCATGGCCAGCCGTGTTAGTGCCACATCACTGCTGACTCCTAATTTATCGTACAAGCGATGCCGGTAAGTACTCACTGTTTTTGGACTCAAGCACAGTTTGTCGGATATTTCTTGAACTTTTGTGCCCTGAGTAAGCATTAACATCACTTGTAATTCCCGCGGCGATAATGAATCGAAAGGTGAATCTTCACCACCGGGCATTAGTTTCAGCGCCAGGTGCTGAGCCACATCGGCACTGATGTAGCGTCGGCCGGTGTTCACTTCTCGAATAGCATTGATGATTTCATCCACGCCGCAGCCTTTGGTTAAGTACCCCATTGCGCCAGCTTGTAGCATGCGGGAAGGAAACGGATCATCTACGTGGATAGTCACTACGATCACTTTTAGATCCGGATACATTTGGATGAGTTTACGAGTGGCTTCAAAACCGCCGATGCCAGGCATATTCACATCCATTAACACCACATCCGGTTTGTATTGCTTAACCAGCTGTATGGCCTCCTCACCACTGGAAGCTTCAGCCACAACTTCCAAATCCGGCTCATCTTTCAATATCCGGATAATACCGCTTCTCACTAACTCATGGTCGTCGACAATAGTTACTTTAATCATTGTACACCCCCGATTTACGCTCTAATTGATCAGCTAATGTTCTCCACAGGGTGTTTACTAATACTTAAGTGAGTGTGTGGTCACTAATGTAAAAACCGTGTAGAAAACAACCATTGCCCCGGGGATAGATTCTTACATTTTGCTTAAAATTACAACCTAATTTTGTTGGTCTTACGAAGTGTAGGTAATCAAACCCAAACACTCTAAGCTTTTGATTTCTATTATCAAAATTATTTATATAAGGGATTTTATTAGGGTAAGCGTATAAGTATCAGAAATATATATTACTTATTACAACGCTGATTCAACTCATTGAGACGTTGCGGGGTGCCGATATCCATCCAAAATCCCGCATGAAGCTCACCCGTCACTTGGTTTTCGGCCATGGCTCGGCGCAGAAGAGGCGCCAATGGAAATTTGCCCGCACGGCAATCTTTGAACAGCTGGGGCCGGTACACCCCAATGCCACTGAAAGTGAATTTGGATTGGCCTTCGGAACGAATCAGATCATTCTGTAAAGCAAAATCGCCTTGCGGATGATGCTCAGGGTTGGGCACCAAAACCAAGTGCGCCAATCCCTTGGGTTCCGCAGGCAATGCACGATAGTCCACGTCACACATCACATCGCCGTTTACCACAAGAAACGGCTGATCTCCCAACAAAGGTAACGCCTGGAATATGCCCCCGCCGGTTTCCAAGGCTTCCGGATATTCGGGGGAATACGCTATGCGCACACCATATTGCGAACCATCGCCCAATGTGGTTTCGATTTGCTCCCCCAGCCAGGCGTGATTGATCACTAACTCGTGAATACCGGCATGAGCCAAGGCTTCTATGTGATGCGCAATCAACGGCTTGCCGCACACGGTCAACAGCGGCTTTGGAGTTGTGTCGGTTAACGGCCGCATGCGTTCACCGCGGCCTGCGGCCAGAATCATTGCTTTCATTTTACGGATTGATATTGTCGATGCGTTGCTGAAGAAAATCATTAAGCAGTTGTAACTCTGGATAACGGCTGGTGACATCCACTACATAAGACAAGGTTCTAGGAATATCCAGCAAATACCCCGGCTTACCATCTCGGTGATTCAAGCGGGCGAATATACCGGTGGCCTTCAAATGCCGCTGTACGCCCATCCAATCAAACCATTGCAATAGCTGCGCTTCATCGCGTTCGCCGATCACTCCTGCGTCGGCGGCCTGTTGTAAATAATTGAGCGCCCAAACCTGTACTTGCTCTTTGGGCCAGCTGATGTAGCAGTCCCTGAGCAGAGAGACTAGGTCATAAGTCACCGGACCGATCACCGCGTCTTGGAAGTCTAAAATACCGGGATTGTTCGAGGTGGTAAGCATTAAATTGCGGGAATGGTAGTCCCGATGCACGCATACTTTGGGTTGTGCCAAAGCAGATTCAGCCAGCCGCTCAAACATATCGGATAACATCTGCTCCTCTTGCGGCGATAACGTCAACTGCAGATGAGTTTTCAAATACCACTCCCGGAACAATTCCATCTCGCGCATCAACAGCGCATAATCGTACGGGGGCAATTCGTCTTTTTTTGGTCCTTTGGCCTGCAAGGCCAACAAAGCTTGCAAAGCGTCCCCATAAAGTTTTTCGACGTTACTTGCGTTCAACGCGGATAAATACTGTTTGCTGCCTAAGTCGCTCAGCAGTAAAAAGCCCATATCCAAATTGCTGTGTTTGATCAACGGCACGTTAAGCCCTATGTCGGCCATGATGGTGGCGACTTTCACAAACGGACCGGTGTCTTCCTTCTCCGGCGGCGCGTCCATGACGATCAGCGTCTTATCATCACCGCTTATGGGCGAGTTACTCAAGGGAAAGACACGGAAATAACGCCGGAAACTGGCGTCGCTGGAAGCGGGTTGTAATTCAAACTCGGGAAGATGAAGTTCATCTAGCAACCAGGATTCGATTTGGGCTTTACGTTGCACGGAAAAACAGCTCCAGAAAAAATTATTAAGGTGTAATATTACTCTCTGAAACAGCCTTGTTGTCGAGGCTGAAAACCAAAAATAACACTATAGCGTATTTTATTGAATATTTTATGCCAAATTCCCTTTCTAACAAGACCGTTCTGATCACAGGTTGTTCCAGCGGCATAGGCTTGACTGTCGCATTGGGACTCAAGCAGCGCGGCTATCATGTCCTCGCTTCAGCCCGCAGACCGCAAGATGTGCAACGTTTGCGCGGCATGGGATTGGAGTGCCTGCAATTGGATTTGACTGACTCCATGTCTATTCGGACCGCCGTAAAAAAACTGTACCAACTCACCAATGGTGAAATTTACGCCTTGTTTAACAACGGCGCCTATGGTCAACCGGGCGCCGTGGAAGATTTGAAACGCGATGTATTGCGCGCGCAATTTGAAACCAATCTCTTCGGTACCATGGAACTGACCAATCTCATCATTCCCATGATGCGTCAACAAGGTTATGGCCGGATCATTCAACACAGCTCGGTGCTGGGGTTTGTCGCCCTGGCCTATCGTGGGGCTTATATTGCCAGCAAATACGCCTTGGAAGGTTTAACCGACACCTTGCGCATGGAACTGCATGGCACCGGCATCCATACCATACTGATTGAGCCCGGTCCTATTGAAAGCCGGTTTCGCGCCAACGCTTACGCCGCGTTTAAAAAAAATATTGACACCGAAAACAGTGTCCATCGGGCGCAGTATGAAGCACAAGCGGCACGCATGACCAAAGAAGGCGCCGCAGCGCCTTTTACTTTACCCGCCGAGGCGGTGTTAACCAAAGTGATTCATGCCCTGGAAAGCCGCCGCCCTAAAACCCACTACTACGTCACCTTCCCTACTTACTTGTTCGCTTTTTTAAAACGTATTTTGTCCCACAGGGCTATGGACAAAATTATGTTGAAGGTGTCCGGTGGCGGTAAACACTGATATATTCGGATAGATTAGTGGTTGATTACCGATTTTAGTTCTTCCATCACATGGGCAACCTCGGTTTCGGCTTGTTCCTCACCGTCAAATATCGCCAAGGTTTCTTTTTGCGCTTTATTCACTAAATCCGTCAGCGGATCAATATGAAACGTACTGATATTAGCGGCCACCAATTTACTGTGTAGTGATTTTTTCAGTTGCTGCATCAACTGCAGCATTTTGTGTTTGTGTTCGGCGCGTTTGTCATGCAATTCACTCAATGCTTGTTGGGCATGGCGCAACACCTCCAATAATCCAACGCGTGAAAACAAGGCATTTTGCGCCTCAATGGCTTTGATGCGAACTTCAGTGGCTTCGGCGATGACCGCCATATTTTCCTTAATACGCGCGTACTCCTCCTCATCGTTGACCGGCATACCTTTGACTAATATCGATACATGTTCAAAATTCATTATGGTACGCGGACCGATGTCCAGGTGATCGTCTTCATGACTGATGCGCTTGATCACAGCCACCTCAAGGGGATTTATAGCACCTTCACTGCACTGGTTAAATTCACTGCCTTCAGCGCGAATTTGCACCGTACTGTGATAGCCCAGAGACGCCACAGTATCGACAATCAACCGCGCCAGACAATCGTATTCATGACAGTTAAATGTAGCGCTGACAAACTGCAACATCATGCCGATTTCGTTGGTGCTCGTCATGGCGGATAAAGCGGTTTTCATCGCCTGATCGGCGGTGTGCTCCAATTGCCTATGCAGTATTCTATTCTTAAACGCTACCGAGACTTTTTTCTGCAACTCTTGAGCATTGAAGGGTTTGGTGATGTAATCGTCGCCTCCCACCTCATAGCCGGCCAGGCGGTCTGCCAAGGTATCCAGGGCAGATACAAAAGTGATTTGCACATCCTTGGTTTTAACGCTGCCTTTTAGCTGCTTACAAACTTCATAGCCACTCATTCCGGGCATGCTGATATCCAGTAAAATCACATCGGGCATCCATTGGGGCGCCGTGTCCAAACAGTCTTGGCCGTTGTACACGATCTTCAGTTCGTAGTTCTCATCGAGAATTTCTTGCATAATCTCGCAATTGAACGGTTCATCGTCCACAATGAGTATTTTACCTTTGCGACTCATTTGCACTACCTCTTTGATGTTTAGCATATTGCCCCTTTTTCACTGCCGGTTAAGCCGCTTTGCGCCCGTAGAGCGTGTTAACGGGAATTTTGAATTCAAATGTGGCACCGCCGTAATCATTGTTACGGGCGGTGATAATTCCTTCATGACGGTCTATGATCTCTCGGCAAATTGCCAATCCCAGACCGGTACCGCCTGCGCCGGTCTTGGTTTTGCTGGACTGCACAAATTTATCGAATACGCTACTCAATTCATCGTCAGGTATACCAATACCTTGATCGATCACACTAAGAGCTAGCGCGGAAACCTGACTGGCAGAGTTGGCGGCTGGAACGCTGGTAGCGGCATAATGCAAGAATATGCTTTTTCCTGCCGGCGTGAATTTTATGGCGTTGGAAAGTAGATTGCGCACCACTTGCATGATTTTCTCAGAGTCGCAAACCACACGGGCATCCACATCGGGGCATTCATGGATAATGTTTACGCCTTTTTGTTTGATAAGCGCGCTCATTTCCTGCAATACCGTATTGACGATTTTCACTACGTTATGCGGCTTGAAGTGGCACTGTACAGCGCCTGCCTCCAGTTTTGATAAATCCAATAAATCGTTTAACAACGCCAGCAAACGTTCACCGCTTTCGGAAATCCGCGAAAAATACTGCTGTAGCTTTTCAGGCGTTGCATCAAAGACTTTTTCCTCTCCCATGCTGGCAAAACTCAAGATCGCGTGCATAGGCGTCCGCAACTCATGGGACATGTTTGCCAGAAACTCCGATTTGGATTGATTCGCGCGATCGGCATTGAGCTTGGCCTGCATAATTTCTTGCTTGGCCTGCATGGCGGCGCAGATATTGGCCAGCCGGTGGATCAGCAACGGCCAGCAGATGGGTTTTGTTATATATTCCACCGCGCCCACGGAAAAAGCCCGGTCAACGGATTCATCATCTTCCAGGCCGCTGACCATGATAATGGGAGTATTTTTCGCTTCCGGCAGCTGCTTAATGGCTTGCGTGGCGGCGAAACCATCCAAGACGGGCATATTGGCGTCCATTAAGACAATTTCCGGCAGACATTGCTTGAACTCAGTGACGGCTTGCTCACCGTCCTCGGCTTCGTACACCACATAGCCCCGGCGCTTTAAGCGCAATTTAATCAAATTGCGCAACATAGGATCGTCATCCACCACCAGAATACGTGACTGGACGGCGCTCGCCGGGTTATTGGAAGGCTGCTCTGATAAGCTCATGCCGCGACCTTTGCGCTTGAAGCACACACTTCATTACCGACGCCCTGGTACTGCATTCGCTCGAAGCTAAATTGCCCGGCAAACGCTATGCCGCGACCATGGTTGTCTCCGGCTCGATGAGTCTGCAATTGCAAGTAGTGCTTACTCTTAAAACCTTGTCCCTGGTCTTTGATGACATATTCAATCTCGTTTTCCGTCTCATTCACTGACACTTTCACCACCCGGTCGCAATATGCAGGATGACGCAACCGAGAGTCGATTTCTTCCATCCAATGGTGTGCGTTGAGCAGGCGGGTTTTGTCGTTATAACCGATTTCCAAGTTGCCATGTTCAATGGCGTTGAGCAACAGCTCAAACAAGCCCACTACCACTTTATCCGATTGCGTGCTGAGGCGAGCCAGTTGTACGGCCACATGTTGCGCTTGTTCCACGGATTGCAGTTCAATCGGCTGCTGAATGATGTCACTAGCGGGTGCTTCGCGGACCAGTTTTTGCAATTGTCTTTGAATCATGGAATCGGTAACCGCCGTTTCGATAATGGAGAATAATTTGCGCCGGTCAAACGGTTTGCTCAGGTAGTACCAGATACCGGCGGCCAAAGCGTATTGCACTTCCTCCACCGTGGCGGCGGCACTTTGCATAATCACCGGTATGTCTTGCCATTGCGGATCGGCCTTCATGGCCGCCAAAAATTCAAATCCATCCATTTGTGGCATCATGCGGTCCAGCAAAATGGCATCAAATGGCTGTCTCGCGCCATCGAGCACCGCCAGAGCTTGTTGGCCGTTTTCCGCCGTCGCCACATAGCCCCCCCAGTCTGACAGCCATTCAGACAAAATCTCCAAATTAAACGCCTCATCGTCAACCGCCAGAATATGCAGAGATTGCGGCGGAATTTTGCAAAATAACGGTGCCATGCCAAATTCGTCAGTGTTGTTCCAGGGGCCTGTGGGTTTAGGCGTGAAAGTTGCTCGAAAAAGCCATCAAGCGGGCAGCAAAAAACACTGACTCGCTCCCAGCAGAATCGGCAAGAATTGCCGTCGACTTTAATATTGGGAAAATGCCGCAGTTAGAATCGATGCAATTGCAAAAGCGCAGGCAACTATCTGATAGTTAAAATTATTATCTAAACGATGCGCCAAAAGGAGAATCAATAATGATGGGCTTGTTGATGGAATCTGTAGTTATCGCGTTTGTGATTGGGGGTGTAATGGGCGCAGTAATGGCCTTACACCTGTTGGGACCGAGGAAAATCGAAGTCGAAGTGGCGAGTAAGCCGCCTCGACGGTGAACTAGGCGTTTTTCGCACAGCGAAAACCCACGTCATTATTAGGCTGTTGCGGTGGCGCGTACGATCTCGCCGCGCCACGAAAAAACACACTGAGTGCATAATGGCCAATGCCGCCACCACCGCCGCGGATGACACGGAAATACTGACCAAAATCCTTGTGCTGGTAGTCAGCCCCGGGATATGGCAGATACCAACTGGCGGTCCATTCCCACACATTACCTGCCAAATCATAGACCCCATAAACGGATTTGTTGTTGGGGTATGAACCCACCGGCGCGATGCCCTCCTCCCAATCCGAATCGTCACCCGTATTGACATAATCTTGTACCCATTCGTTACCCCAAGGATACATGTAACCATCGGGGCCACGGGCGGCCTTTTCCCACTCTTGTTCGCTGGGCAAACGCTTGCCCTGCCATTGGCAATAGGCGTTTGCGTCGTACCAACTCACGCCGGTCACCGGCAGCAGGTCGCGTTTTACCTGGGCCTCCAACATAGCTTTCAATAAAGATTTTTTTCCCATCGCAGCAGTATCCATGTCCAATTTAAAATACTCCGTGGCGATCCAACGCAGCGTATCGAGATCGGTGGCCTCCAAGCGCGTTTTGATTAGATTGTAGCCGTTTTGGCTCCATTGAAAGGGGATGGAGTTGCGGCGGGTTTTTTCCAGGAACAGTTTGTATTGAGCATTGGTGACTTCATAGATATCAATGTAAAAATCATCCAGCGTCGCCGTGTGTTCAGGGTGCTCATCGAGATACAGAGGATTGACCAGTCCGTATTCTTCCCGTTTATCGCTGTCGTCACGCAAATTACTGCCCATCACAAATGGGCCAGCCGGTATTAACACCATACCTGCACTTTTCGGTGTCGTGACCGGTGATTCGGCTGGTACGGCTGTGGGTGTTGATCCTGATCTGTCTGCCGGTTTTGGGCTGCATGCTGCAAACCATAACAATGATCCCGTTGCGATCATGGCAATTGTCCATCGATGCCGGCTTTTTTTCTCGAAGAGAATTTCTCTCATGAATTTTTCGAAATTGCGGTTAAAATAATATTACGACCCGTACACAAAGCAGTTAGAATGCGACCTTTTTTCACCAAAGCGCGGCCACCTGTTTGGCGCCAAAAGCTCAATGACCAGATAACCAGTTACAAATAGTAACCCAGATCAAAAAAAGTCGAATTAGTTTTATCACCGCAGAACATTACTCTAGCGTCACTTTATTTACAATGTGTAGGATAAAGCGAAAACGCATGGCGTTGCACTGACTGTTCTGTGTCTTAACCAATCGCATTGAGAGGAATAATAATAATGCCCGGTACACGATTTTCCCTGGAAGTTCAGCCACGAATTCCACCCGAATTATCCCGTCTTGAGGAACTCGCCAACGATTTATTGTACACATGGGACCGTAATGCCCGAGCCTTGTTTTATCGTCTGGATCCGGATCTTTGGATGCCCAGCGGTCACAGCCCAAAAGTGTTTTTACGGCGCATCTCCCAACAGCGTCTGGAAGAAGCGCTGCAAGACCAAGTGTTTATGGAAGACTACAATCGCGTATTGTCGGTCTACGATACTTACCACAAGCTAAAACATCGAAAAATTGCCGACATTAATCCTCAGGAAGATTTAATTGCGTATTTTTGCGCCGAATTCGGCTTTCACGAAAGCCTGCCCATCTATTCCGGCGGGCTGGGTATATTAGCCGGCGATCACTGCAAAGCGGCCAGCGATATCCGCATCCCTTTTGTCGCGGTGGGATTGTTATACCGCCAAGGATACTTTTCTCAGACTATCGATAAACACGGCAACCAAATCGCCCATTACGCCACCACCAACTTTTGGGACCTGCCCATCACACCCGCTATGGATCAACAGGGCAATGAAATCCATGTGACGGTGAAAACTCATGGTGTGGATGTTGAAGTCAAAGTCTGGGAAGCCAAAGCCGGGCGCATCAAATTGTATTTGCTGGATACCGATATCCCGCAAAACTCGCCCAAAGAACGTTCCATCACACACCGTTTGTACGGCGGTGACAAAATCACGCGCATCCAACAGGAAATCGTCTTGGGCATCGGTGGGGTACGCGCCTTGCGGGCACTGAATCTGAATCCCACCATCTGGCACATCAACGAAGGCCATTCCGCGTTTCAAATATTAGAACGCTGCCGCCATCTGGTGGACCAAGGTATCGATTTTGATACCGCGTTGGAATCCGTGGCCGCTGGCACGGTGTTTACCACTCACACACCGGTTTCCGCCGGTCACGACATATTCGAAGCGGAAATCGTCGACAAATATCTGGACCATTTTGAAAATCAACTGGGCATCAGCCGGGAGAAGTTTTTACGCCTGGGGAATTGCCCGGCCAATGAGGGCGAATTCAACATGACGGCCCTGGCCATTCGCGGCTCGCGGTTTCAAAACGGGGTCAGCGCCATCCATGGCGGGGTAGCGTCAAAAATGGAAAGTTATGTCTGGCCACAAATCCCTCCTGAGGAGAATCCCATTTCCCATGTGACTAACGGCGTACATGTGCCGACGTTTCTTGCCCGCGAGTGGTCGAACCTGTTCGATATGCGCTTTAGAGAGTGGCGCAACGAAATGAACAACGAAAAATATTGGGAATGCATTGAAGAGATTCCCGATCATTTGTATTGGAGCTTGCGGCAAACGTTGAAAACCGCGCTATTTAAAAGCGTGCATCGCCGCGTCACGGCACAATTGCATCGCAACGGCTGTAGTGAAGCGCAAATAAAACGCCTGGTCCAATTTCTCGACCCCAAAGAAAGCAACGTGTTGACCTTCGGTTTTGCGCGGCGGTTTGCCACTTATAAACGAGCCACTTTGTTGTTTTCCGACCCCGAACGGCTGGCCAGAATCGTTAACGACCCCGACCGGCCGGTGATTATGTTTTTTGCAGGCAAAGCGCACCCGGAAGATCAACCCGGGCAGCATTTAATTAAGGTCATTCATGAATTCTCCCGCCGCCCGGAATTCGAGGGCCGCATCATATTATTGGAAGGCTATGATTTGTCGCTGGCGCGCAAATTAGTCTCCGGCGTGGATGTGTGGATCAACAATCCGGAATATCCCTTGGAAGCCAGCGGCACCTCCGGTGAAAAAGCCGCTGTCAACGGTGTCATAAACCTCAGCGTACTGGACGGCTGGTGGGGGGAAGGTTATCGCGGCAACAATGGCTGGGCGATTTCACCCCATGGCCCGGATTTTGATGCCGAATACCGCAATCAGGAAGAATCCAAAGACCTGCTGGATATCATCGAAAACGAATGCATACCGTTGTACTACGAGCGCAGCGGTGGCGGTTCCAAAGGCTGGATTCAAATGTCCAAAGCTTCCATGAAAACCATACTCCCCAATTTTAACGCCCAACGCATGGTGATGGATTATGTGAAAAAGTTTTACAGCCGCGCCAACAAACAGGCCAAACTGCTGGCGGATAACAACTACCAGCCAGCGCGCGAATTAGCGCAATGGAAAAAACATGTCGCGGAAATCTGGCCCCAGGTTTCCATACGCCGCATCGACGAACGCAGTGAACATATATTGTCCGGCGATTCGCTGCCCATACAAATCGCCGCTAATTTAGCCGGCCTGAAGCCGGAAGATGTGGTTGTGGAGTGCGTCGTCGGCAGGGAGAGAAAAGCCGACGACTTCGTGCCCCATGAACATTTCCTATTGCACCCCATGGGCGAAACCACTCAAGGGGAAACCTTGTTCGGCCTGGACTTGCAACCCAGTCTACCGGGGCAATTGTATTATAAATTACGCATGTACCCCTCACACCAATTGTTGGCCAACAGCTTTGAGACCGGTTTGATGATCTGGTTATAACGGAAGCTTTTAGTTGCAGAATTTTTGACGCGGAGCTTAAGCGTTATTCTTCTTAAGCTCGCGCCCATACATTCTTACTAAGTGGCGTAATTTTTTCACCATATTGTCATCCACTTGCGGCCACTTAAAGCGCCAACTCCAGTTACCCTCGCTCACCCCAGGTGTATTCATACGGTGCCCATACCCTAGTGACAACACATCCTGCATGG
>Ga0209536_100009215_pt1 | contig 14679 bp, 9 predicted proteins | sample DeeMarSeWOR28_12_FD_187461 | JGI IMG/M metagenome (GOLD analysis project Ga0209536, IMG submission 187461) | Marine sediment microbial communities from White Oak River estuary, North Carolina - WOR-2-8_12 (SPAdes) (version 2) | ecosystem: Environmental > Aquatic > Marine > Intertidal zone >...
CCCACGACGATGTAGCCGATCCGCCTGCCTTCGGGCATCCAGGCCGGCCAGCCGCCGTCCTCTGTGATGCGGCGTTCACCGGTTCCATCCGCTCGAATCACCAGGATACCGCCTGCAAAGCTGCGATCGGGAGCGAAGGCGATCCACTCACCGTCCGGGGACCAGCGCGGGAGGGTGGCGGGGGAGTCGGTTAGTAACCGGGCCTCTCCACCATGCAATGGCGCCACGTAGATGCGGGTCGTTCCCTCCTCCGTACGGACGTACGCGAGCTCGCTCTGGTCGGGCGAGATATCGGCGTAGCCGGCGTCTTCACCTTCGGGAGTCAGCGCGACTGCCGGACCGCCGCGCCGCGGCACCCGCCACACGCGTCCTGGCGTACTCCACCCGAAATAGACCACCGATTCCCCGTCGGGAGTGAACCGGGGATACATCTGCGGTGGTGACCCGGACGTCAGTTGACGGGCGTTGTTGCCGGACACATCCACCATCCAGACATGCCACGACCCGTCGACTTCGTTGCGGCTGAAGGCGAGTTCGCGTCCGTCGGGCGAGAATGCTGGGCCCCACACGAAGTTGGCGTGTGTGTGCAGGGTACGGCGCTCACGACTGTCGAGATCGAAGATCAGCAGGACATGGCGCCAACGTGAGTTCACGAATGCTATGGTCCCGTCGGTGGACACGCTGGGCGCTTCATCCGGCCCAGCACCGGTGGTGAGCCTCGTTGGCTGCCCGCCTTCCACCGGAATCAACCACAGGTTGATGGTGCCCGCGCGGTTGGACGAGTAGATGATGCCTGCCCCATCGGGAGTGAACACGGGATCGTGGGCGACTACACCGGGCGGATCGTGCGAGAGTCGCCGTGGTGACTCGCCGTCGAGGGAAATCAACCAAAGCTCACCGGTGTTGCCCCCCAGACTGCGGGAGAAGGCTAGCATGGAGCCGTCCGGAGACCAGGCCGGGCTGTACAAGGCCAGGTAGGGGGCCTCGTCACGAAAGACCACCTCTCGGTTCCCGCCTTCCGGTGAGGCGACCACGATGGAGCTGAGCTGACCGGGCATGGTCTCGACGTATGCCAGCTGTTCCCCGTCGTGGGACCAAGCTGGCATACGCGCGTTGGTCGCGACGGGCATGGCGTCTCCGCCCAGTGCGGGAACCACCCAGATCGTTCGTGCGGTGCCCGATGAGTCGCGCCGCGTGAAAGCGATCTGTTGTCCGTCGGGCGAAAAGGCGGGAGTCGATTCCAGGGCTGCATCGTTTGTGACCTGTACCGGTTGGCCCCCTCGCACCATGCGTACAAACAGATCAACCCGGTCAGCGTCGCCCGCAACGTACGCTATCATGTTCCCGTCGGGCGACATGGCTGGATCGAAGGCAAGTCCCTCCGAGGACAAGAAGAGCGAGACTTGTCCCGGTTCTCCCAGCGCGGTAGGCCCTACCCTCGATCTCAGGAGCAGACCCGCAGTGATCAATGCTAGCACGACTATCACCGACAGTGCCGCCACCATCCAGTGCCGCGGCACCCTGTCCCACTTCACCACGGGCATCGCGAGCGCGCGGGATTGCCTCAACGCAGTGGCAAACTCTCCGGCACTCGCAAAACGGTCGGCCGGTACCTTGTTGAGTGCCTTCGCGATCGCCTGTGCCACATGCGCGGGAACCGTTTCGCGAACGGTTCTCACGTCGGGCGCCTGTTCCGTCAGCACTCTTGCGATCACCGCCTGAACGGTACCGCCGGTGTGCGGTGGCTCACCGGCCAGCATCTCGTACAACAGACACCCGAGCGAGTAGACATCGCTTCTAGCGTCCAGTTGGCGATCGCCCGTGGCCTGCTCGGGACTCATGTATTCCGGTGTGCCGAGCGACATACCCGATCCGGTCAGCCGCTCGCCGCCGGCGGCCTCGATGGCCAGTGCAATGCCGAAATCGGCGACGACCGCCTGGTTGTCCTGCAACAGGATATTGGCCGGCTTCACATCGCGGTGGACGATGCCGCGTTCGTGTGCGTAGTCGAGCGCGGCGGCTACCTCGCGGACGATCGTCGAGGCTTCATCGAGTGAGAGTTGTCTCTCTCGATTCAGCTTCTGGCGTAGCGTACCGCCCTCCACGTAGGGCATTACGTAGTAGAGGAGTCCGTTGCTCCGTCCGGAGTCGTGCAGGCTCAGGATGTGGGGGTGGCTCAGCTTGGCGACGATATGGATCTCGCGGAAGAACCGATCGCCGCCAAGCAGCGCTGCGAGTTCCGGCAGGAAGACCTTGAGGGCGACGTCGCGGTCGTGCTTGGTATCGCGGGCCAGATACACCACGGCCATCCCGCCACGGCCCAATTCGCGTTCGATGACGTAGCGGTCGGCAAGGGACGTTCTCAACCGCTCCAACAGTTCCGTCATGCGCTCAGGTTCTCCAGGCTCTGGAACTAAGCTATCGGTTCAGGCGGGAGAGGACCAGACATGCGGGGGTATTCAATGGAAATGTCCCAGGCCCGGCCCAAGCTGCGCTAGTAGTGCGCGTACTATGCCGCTAACGCCCTCGCTTCGGTGGGTGCCAGCGGCAGGAATTTGAGTCCCATTAGGAAAGCGAACCCGATGATGCCGAGTACGCCCAGAGCTTGCAGCACTTCGTAGAAGCTGATGGAGTAGTCGACTACGCCTTCCCACAGCACCGTGCCGGTGACCTCCCAGCCCGGGAACAGCTCCGGTGGGTGAATCAGGCCCGGTATCACGATGAGGAAGCGCTCGAACAGCACCCCCACCACAACTAGGGCGGAGGCAAAGACCACCCACGGGACGGAGGTGCCGGTGCGCCGGAGAAAGAGCAATATGGCTGGGATTATGCAGCCAAAGATTATCAACCCGAACCAGAACAACACGCTGTGAAAGCCCCCGAACAAGAAGAACATGCCTGCTTCACGCGACTCGGCGAGATAGAAGCGATGCGCGTTTTCAATCAAGAGTACGTACAACGTGCACACCAAGAAGACCGCCAAGAGAGGCCGTCCCAGCCATATCACCAGCTTTTCGTCCATCGGCCGCCCCGTGCCACGGAACACCGCAACCTTGACGAGGATCATCAGGGCCGCGCCGGAAGAGAGAGCGGCCGCCACGAAGCTCGGTGGCAGTAGGGCGGAGTTGTACAACTCTCGCGGCACGAAGGCAAAAATGGCGCCGGTGCCCGTGTGGGTGCCGATCGCCCAGAGACATACCGTGAACGAGGCGATCTTGGTGAGCGTGCCTTTCTCCCTGAACAGAGCCCACAGGTAGATGATGCAGATCAATACGTGTCCTGAATACAACGACGGGTTGATCGAGAACATCGAAGTGACATTGAGGTAGGTGAACGGCTTGACGAATACCCTGTCGACCCTACCCTGGTCTGTTAGGATCGACAGTAGTCCGGCAATCAAGAACAACATGGCCAGATACGCCGCGATTCTGGCGAAGGGTTTGTACTCCAATTTGCCGAAGATACCGTATAGACCTGACACCACCAGGGAACCCGCCGAAAGGCCGATATAGAAGATGGCCATCGAGATCTGTAGTCCCCAAGGCACGCGGTTTGTCATTCCCGACAAATACAACCCGTGCACGCTCAAGAGGTACGTTGAGTAAGTGCCGGCAATGCCCAGCGCAGCGAGCGCTGCGGCCGCCACGTAGAAAGCCGCCGACCTACCCTCGATCTTTGAGAACTCGACTTGCATCCGACTACCTTTCGGTCACGGGCCTACAGGCCCAAGTAATAGACTTTCGGTTCTGTGCCCCAATCATCCCGGATCCGCTTCACGGGGGCGCTAGCGACGATCTCTGACACTTCGCTTTCCGGATCGTTCAAGTCGCCGAAATGCAGCGCTCGGATGTCGATCGCCTCGCAAGCCTCGACACATGCCGGTCTTCTGCCCTGGTCTACCAGATGCGCGCAGAAGTTGCAGGATTCTGCGACGCCATGAGATCTCTTGGGGAAGTCCGTGTTGGGCCACTCCTCATTCTCTTTGTAGTTGAAGAACCTGGCGTTGTAAGGGCATGCAATCATGCAGTAGCGGCACCCGATGCACCTGTGGTGGTCCACGACGACGATGCCATCCTCACGCTTGTACGTCGCCTGCACCGGGCATACCTGGGCGCACGGCGGATTCTCACAGTGATTGCACAACAGGAGCACCGACTTCTCGATGTCCTCAGATTCCTGGTTCCGGATATTGACCTTTCTGATCCAGTGGATGTCCCAGCGCTTGTCGTTGTGGAAGGCCACGTTGTTCTCGTGTCGGCACGCGTCGAGACATGCGGTGCAGTCCGACTGGCACTTGCTGAGATCGATCACCATACCCCACTTGCGTCCGGCCAGGGGGCTGTCCTCGCTAGCCGTATTGACACCACACGACGTCAGCAACGGCAGGCCGAGTGCACCCGAGGTGCCGGCTAGCACGGCCCCGCCTTTCTTGAGGAACTCCCTCCTATCCATGGCGCACCTCACGATCCGAGCTGCTGACTCTCCGAGTCAGGCTCGGGATAGTAGTGACAGCCGAAGCAATCAAGGACGACGCTGGCAGCCTCATGGCATCGGGTGCAAAACCGCTCCCTGCTCGTGTGGCAATCACGGCACTTCGTCAACGATACGTTGCCTCTATTGCCGTCACGAATGAACTCCTCTCTGATCCGCTTGAGGAGATCCATGTGGCGAAACCGCATGTAATCCGTGTCTTCGACGCAGCGGTTGAATTGTTCCGGGGGCGGCATCTCCAGGAAGACATCCGGCATCTCAGCGCCGCGAGCAAGGCCAAACCGAGCAGCGCTGAATCCGAACGGTAGCAGCATGATGACGATTAGGACCGTCACGACGCCGCCGAGTTTCTTGCCGCGCAGTGCTGTGCTGAGCTTCATGGCAATGCTCCACCGCTCGTCGAAGCTTGGGCAGGGGACTCCTCGCTGACCTTCGCCCCGTGCGAAACACCGACGGCGGAACCAGTACCGTTGCGGCCGTAGTACTCGGCATAGATCATGGCCGTGGTGCGATAGAGCAGGTGCGCGAACTTTGAGTAGGGCAGGTAGATGAGGAGTGCGAATACGAAGACCAGGTGAATGAAGTACACTACATGCCGGTGCGGGGCCATGCGCAAGTAGTGCAGCAGTTCCGTGGCGAAACCGCTCACCACTACCGCAAACAGAGTCCAGACAAAGACCCAATCGAAGTAGGTGCTGCCACCGGCGTTGTCCCGGTTGCGAAACCGCTGTCGTATCATCAAGACACAACCAGAGAATACCGCAGCACCGGCGATGTTAGCGAGCAGTTTCCACGGACTCCAGAAGCTGAACGGATAGACGAACCCGTCTTTGAGCAACGGATTGATTGGTCCGGTGATGACCCAGAATGTGACTACGCTGAGGGCGATGAAGCCGAAGAAGACGCACAGATGAGACAGGGGTCGCGAGTGCTCTGCTGTGCACGAGGTGAACTTTTCGTGAATGAAAATCTGTTTGATGGCGGTCCAGGCACTGCTGATGAAGCTGCGATCCGGTGGACTGGTAGCCCCCCAAGCCATAGGAGCCTTGATGACGCGGATGAATCGTGCCAGACCGACGACCGCAGCAAGCAATGCCAGGAGGGTAAAGAGGCCAAAGAATCCGTTCAGCAGCCAGTGTGGCAGCATCGGCGAGTAGGAGTACACTATCGGCTCACCGGCCGGTGCTGAGAGTCCCAAAGCGTCCCCTATGGGATCGCGTAGCAAGAGGGCCAGCCCCAACAGCACGGCGGGCAGACCCAAGAGGGGAACCGCGAACCGCGGCTTGCTCACCCATCTCGCTAGAAACCGAGGAGCGGCGTAGTGTATCACGCTTTCTCGGCGCACCGCCGCCAGAACATCCCCAGGGCGCCCGCTGCGCGGGCACCTCACCGAGCAATCGTTGCAGTGGTGACACAGCCAAACGTCCGGGTCCTCAAGGAGACGATCTCTCATTCCCCAGAGAGCCCATGCCATTTCCTTGCGTGGGAAGGGTTTGGTGTCCGGCGAGATTGGGCAGGAGGCCGAACAGGTACCGCATTGGAAGCACTTCCTGTAGGACTCACCGCTTTGCCGGGCAAGCGACCGAATGAAGTCGAGATCTGGGTCGATCAGTACCGGTCTGCCGTTCTTGGACGGAGCAGGCGCAGCATGCGGGAGCTCCTGCTCTTCCAATTGTGGTTGCCCGGGCTCCGTCTTCTCAGCAGTTACCATGGTTGTAGCTCCTACGGCTACCACCTCGAGTTGTTTCTCTGGCTGCCAACTGCTGCGGACCGTTACGCTTCAATCACATCCCGTCTACATCCCCTTGAACGGGTTCATACCGATCTCATCGATGAGCTCCGTGAACTTCTGGAAGATCCCGGGGAGCTTATCGTACTCGTCGATCTGCAGCTGATGGAGCTCCACCCTTTCCGTGTCCATTGCCATCTGTTCGAGCTTCTCTCTTACGTTCTTCTCGCGCACCGAAGCCAATTCACTCCCTTTGACGAAGTGACATTGATAATCATCGCCGTACCGGCACCCGATCAGTATCACCCCATCGTATCCAGCCGACATGGCTTCCGTGATCCACACGAAGTTCACCGATCCCAGGCATCTGACCGGTACGACGCGGATCCATGGGCTGCTCTGCAGCCGGTGCTGTCCCATCAGGTCCAAGGCCGGGAACGCATCGTTCTCGCATGCGATGACGAGAATCCTGGGCTTTTCCTCGAACTCGTCGGGTACGTTGACTGCCTTGATCATCGAGCCGACGATATCGACCGAGTAGTCCTTGAACGAGATGATTCGTTCGGGGCAGGCTCCCATGCATACTCCGCACCGGCGGCACCGCGTCGCTCTGAGCAGCGGGGTGCCCTCCTTGTCTTCGTTGAGCACCCCGAAGGGACACTCCTCGGTGCACCGCTTGCACTTGGTGCAGCGCTGCATGAAGAAATCCGGATACGACTTGTCACCGGCACGCGGATGTACCGCCTCGCCTCGCGCAGTCATCTCGACACACTGGATCGCCTTGAGTGCTGCGCCGGTGGCGTCTTCTCTGCTGCCCATGCCGTCCGTGGGCTGACGCACCGCGCCGGTGGGATAGATGCCGGTACGTCTGCTCTCGTAAGGGAAGCAGATGAAGTGCGAGTCGGGGAACCCGTATTCCAAGCTGGGCAGGTCGGGGCCCTGCCTGTAGCCGAGGTTGAGTATCTCAGTACCTTCGTGCTGCTTGAGTCGCTCGATGATCTCGGCGGCGTCCTTCTTTTTGGTTTCCGAATCCCCGGCGACCAACGTGACCTTGGCGTCCTCGATTGCGCGAATGGCCTCGCCATCAGCCGCGTTCGGGATCATGCCTGCAGCCAGCACCACCAGGTCCACGTTGACCTGGATCTGCTCGCCGAGCATCGTGTCTCGGGCGGTAACTGCTAGCGCACCGTCTTCACTCGGTTTCACATCTGCCACGTCGCCTCGGGTCAGGAATATCCCGTGATCCTCTTGGGCCCTGCGGTAGAAGTTTTCGTACTTGCCCGGCGTGCGCATGAATTCGTAGAAGACGTACGCCTTGGAATCCTCATCCTGCTCCCTGAGATAGAGAGCCTGCTTCAGCGATGTGAGGCAGCAGATCGAGGAGCAGTACGAGTGGTGTTCCTTGTTGGTGCAGCCGCCGCACTGGATGAAGGCGATGCTCCTGACTTCCCTGCCGTCTGAGGGACGCGTGATGCGGCCCTGGTTCTTGACCATCTCTTCCAGGTCAACGTTGAGGATCACGTCGTCGAGCCCGCCGTACGGTAGATCCTTCCGGGGATCGGCCGGTCGCCAGCCAGTGGCCTGAATGATGGCTCCGATGCGGAACTCGTCTACCACCTCGCCTTCCGGCTTTCCGTTGCCGGTAGACTGGAGAGTCACATCGAACAGCCCGGGTGCGCCTACGATCTGGCCGGTCTTGGCCGAAGTGTAGACCCGAATCTTGGGATTGCCGTCGACCTCGGCGATCAACGAGTCGAGGCCGGTCTCCTCCAGGTCGCGATATGGCGGCCTGGTCGGAATCGACTTGTGCTGCTTTGCCAGCCAGCCGCCCAGCGCTGCAGTCTTCTCGACCAACCTGACATCGTATCCGGCCTTGGCGGCTTCGACAGCGGCGGTCAGGCCCGCGACGCCACCTCCGACGACCAGTATGCTCTTGTCGATGGCTTCCTCGGATTCGAACGGTTCGAGCGGCTTCCGCTTGCGGACCCGCGTGATGTACATGCGCAGGTAGTCCTCAGCCATCATCTGAGTGTCCTCTTCACCCGCGGGTAGGCACCACACCACTTGTTCGCGCAGGCCCACCGCTTCCACCAGCACGTGTTCCGGAAACGCGTGATCGGGGTAGCGGCGTGGAGAGATTCCGGCGATGACTACCTTGTTCATGCCTTCGTTTTCAATTTCCTTCTTGATCGACTCGAGACCCAGCCCCTCGCATGACTCCACCGTCTTGCAGAACGGCACTTTGCACTCATCGGTTGCCACCTTGCAGAGCGCATCGACATCGAGGGCCTCAGCTATTCCATAACCGGTACAAATGAAAACACCGACCTTGTCTTCCATTGGGTCATCCTCTGTTGACGCACTGAATCGCTTTCAGCGCGGCCGCCGTGGATTCTTTCGTCGTACGAGAGACATCGCAGGGGTGCTTGGCGCATCCCGCCGCGTAGATCCCGTCCACGTCGGTGGCTCCGTCGATGAAACCGTACTCGTCGTATTCCAGCTCTAACGGAATCTTGACATCTGCAGTGTTGGGCACGATGCCAGTAGCCAAAACCACCATGTCGAATCTCTGCTCGGGCTTCTCGCCGGCTATCGTGTCTTCTACTTCCAGGATCAGGTCTTTACTGCCTGGATCCTCGGTGATCTTCGCTACCTTGCCCTTCACGAACGATACCTTGGTGTCTTCCAGCAGATTGTAGTAGAACTTCTCCAAACGGCCGATCGTACGAATATCGATGTAGAACACGGTCGCTCTGGAGTCCTCGTTGGTCTCCCTCAGGTACCGTGCCTGCTTGAGTGACGCCATGCAGCAGACCGCAGAGCAGTACGGCAGGTGATCCTCGTCCCGCGACCCCGCACACTGCACGAACGCAACGTTCGCGGCATTCTCTCCGCTGGACGGCCGCTGGATCCTTCCGCCCGTGGGGCCTCGAGGGTCGGCCAGCCGCTCCATCATGACATTGGTGATCACGTTCTCACACTGTCCGAACCCCAGGTGGTCGAGCTTGGTGGCGTCGTAGGGCCTCCAGCCGGTCGCGACAATGATCGCGCCGACGTCGACCTCGATATCCTCGTCGGTCATGGCGAGGTCGATTGCTCCGGGTGGGGCGACTTCGGTGAGGGTTTGCACATCGGACTCAGACAGCGCTTCGCGGTCGAGCGCGTGGAGCGGAGGGTACGCCATATCGTGCGGATAGTACAACGCCTTGGTGGTACCGACACCCAGGTTCAATTCGTCCGGCCGCTCGGAACCGAGGCGCTCCGCAATCGAGTCGTCCAGGGAGTACTGTCCGGTTACATAGCGGGGCCGTTTCTTGATGCTGACCGTGAAGTCTCCCGCCTTACCGGAGACCTGCTCCACCGTGGACAGCGTGTGCACTGTTATTCTGGGGTTGCGTCGGATCCTGCGTGTGTTGATCTCGAACCCGCAAGTGGGCGGACACATCTTGGGAAAGTACTTGTAAGAGCGCATCACGCGCCCGCCAAGAAAGGCCTCCTTCTCGACTAGGATCACGCGATATCCGACCTCGGCGGCCTCCACCGCCGCTGTCATTCCCGCGATACCTCCTCCAATCACAAGGATCGGTTTTGCCTCAACGCTCATGGCATGCTCTCTGGATGCAGGTTGTGACACCTTCGTCGTGTCGACCCGAGGGATGTTGCCGAGGGAAACGGCGTATAGTTGTGGCTGGTGACACGATCCCTCGTCCAAGCTGACTTGGAATCTGGGAACGGAAGTGGCTGCGGTGCTTGCCCATAGGTGCCCCACGTCGAACCAACTTTTGGTGAACCGTCGTGGCCCAGGCCGTCCGCGATTTTTATCACGTTTTCCGCTTGTCCCTATGATTCTACCGCACAACGGTCATCCGTCAACCCCTTATGAGATTTTTGTCACGATTGGGCATGGACCCGCATTCCCGGGCCGGCCAGACGACCCGGCACGGAGCTTGGCGACGTCCGTTGGGTCCCGGGTCGGCGGAACTATAGCCACTAGTCGCGCAATGTGTTGGCACGTCGAGCGATAGTCTCGTGGATCGCGCCGTCCTGAGCTACATTAATCGTGAAATGCCGCGCAGGACCGACCTGACCGGCACTTCTCACGTACGTTCCAGGCGTTGATGCGCCAACCCGATCGCCCGACGGCTTGCGGGGAATCGAGCGCAATGAGCCCAAACGGAACAGAACCAGCTCGCGACAGCCGAGTATTGCCGGCCGTGTTGCGAAGGCGCCGACTCGTCTGGAAGGTGAACGGCGGTTTTCTCGCGATCCTCGTCGGCGTACTCGGAATCTCGAGCTATGTGACCAATCTCGACTTCGAACGCCGCGAGCTGGAGTCAGCGCGCGACATATCCAGGGCCACATCCGAGCGGATCCATCAGAGGATCAACGACTTGATGTTGCGGGATGAGCCGCGGACTCTGGGTATCGTGGTCAATCGGATGGCCTCCGAGAACCCGGCCTACCGTGACATCCGGCTGATAGCGCACGACGGGCGCGTGGTGGCGTCGCAGCTGGATGCGGCCGGTGCCACGGTTCAACCCGAATCCTGGCCGTGCAACGTGTGCCACCGGCCCGACAGCGGGACGGCGCTCGGGGTCGCCGGGAGCGTCGACCAAGTGCTCGAGTTCGATGACGGTGACCGGGCCGTTTCAGTGGTCACGCCAGTTGTCAGTGACGCGGGATGCAGCACCGGCGAGTGTCACTCCGGAGTGGGTGACGGCCAGTTGCTGGGTGTGATACAGGCGGACTTCTCACTGGCGAGAGTCGATGCCCTCATCGCTCGGCGCAATCTCGACACCGTGGTGGTGATCTTGATTGCGCTACTGCTCGGCACCGCGGTCACTTGGTGGATGACCGACCGGCTCGTAGGCAGCCGTATCAGAGCGCTCCGGGAGGGGGCTCAACGGCTCGCCGAACGAGACTACAGTTTCAGGTTCAGCGATTCCAAAATGGACGGCTTGGCCCAGGTCGGAGAGGTCTTCGATAGCATGACATCGGAAATCTCGACGGCCTACTCCGAGCTGTTGAATACCCAGGAGTATTTGCAGGGAATCGTGGAGAACTCCCCCGACATAATCATTACAGTGGATCCCACCGGACTGATCGACTCGTTCAATAGGGGAGCCGAGCAGATACTTGGGTACAGCCGGGACGACGTGGTTGGGCGCAGGATAGAGATGCTATTTGCCAATCCGCAGGAACGACAAGTGGCCATCGAGCGGCTGCGTGATACCGACCATGTGGTCAACTACCTGACCCACTTCCGGACCAAAAGCGGCAACGTACGAGATGTGTTACTGACGCTCTCTCTTCTCCGGGCGCCGGATGGTTCTCCCATCGGCACGATCGGTATCAGCAAGGACGTCACCAGGGAGCTCCGACTGCAGCGCAGATTGGTTCAGTCGGAGAAGATGGCCGCGCTGGGCCAGGCGTTGACCGGGATCCAGCACTCAATGAAGAACCTGCTGAACGTCTTGAAGGGCGGATCGTATATGGTCAAGCTGGGCTTGGCCAAGGACAACAAGGCGATGCTGAGTGAGGGCTGGCAGATGGTGCAGGAGGGTATCACTCACATGACCGAGATGTCCAAGAGCATGTTGGACTTTGCCAGGGAACGGGACCTGGAGCTGACCCCGACTAGTCTGGCCGAGCTGGCGGAGAAGATCCACTCGCTGAGCGCTGCAAAGTTCGAGGAATCCGGTGTAGAGTTATTGGTGGAGACAAACCACGATCTGCCGACTGTCGAGTGCGATCCCGAGTTGATCCGTTCGGTGGTGATGGACCTGCTGTCCAACGCCTTGGACGCGTGCTCCTCGGAGGACTATTGTGGGGAGGAAGTGCCGCGGGTGGAACTCGCGGTCGGGCCAGCGACGGTCGACGGCTACGCGCAGATCGAGGTCAGAGACAATGGACCGGGAATGAGCGAGGATGTGAAGGCCAGGATCTTCACTCCGTTTTTCAGCACCAAGAAGAAGAAGGGAACCGGAATGGGATTGGCGGTGCTGTCTCGGATCGTGAGTTCTCATGGAGGTACCACAACCATCGAATCAGAGCCTGGGAAGGGAGCGACATTCCGGGTGATCTTGCCGATCAAGGGCCCAAGTCTGAGACAGGAGGAGGCCGATGTCGAAACGGGTGTTGGTAGTCGATGACGATGAGAATACAGTCAGATTCCTCTCAGTTGCACTGAACGAAAACGGATATGATGCGGTAACCGCTAGTGACGGTGACGAGGGGCTGAAACGAGTCGAGGAATCGAAGCCCGATCTGATCCTGCTGGACGTGATGATGCCCAAGAAGACCGGCTTCGTTCTGTTCAAGCAGCTCCGCAGAAAGGAAGAGTACAAGGGCATTCCTGTCATCATGCTGACGGGCGTGGCCGATGCTCTCGAGGAAGACGAGACCCAGGCCACCGGCGACACCTTCGAGCGGCCGTTCGACAGCCTGCGTGAGAGTCTCAAGAAGGCGATCACCAAGATGAGGGAAGAAGGGCTGGTGCGGCCGGAGAAGTTCATCGACAAACCGATAGACCCGGACGAGCTGATCGTAGCCGTGAAGGAGCTGATCGGCGACTAGTCCGGTATCTCAATCATCTGCGACGGCCGCTGCTTGGTGGGGGGTCACCGATGCAATGCACTCGTGACACCGGGCGCAGCCGCTAGTGACCACTCCAACCCGTGCGTAATTGCACCACCCCGCATAGATCTGGTTATGTGACCGCCCGCGGAGTCGGCATGATGTGCTATCCATGCTCGAGCCCGCGCCGCTTCCCGATCGCGTGCCCTCACTCGCCGACGCTGCGGCCGTGCTCGAGCGTGTCTGGAACTACCCGGATTTTCGCTACCATCAGAAGAAGGCGGTGCTTGCGTGCCTGAGGGGCCGGGACAGCCTGGCGGTATTGCCGACCGGGGGCGGGAAGTCGCTGTGCTTTCAAATCCCCGCCTTGCTCTTACCGGGACTCACCCTAGTCGTGTCACCACTCATCTCCCTCATGCAGGATCAGCGAGGGAGAGGCGTGTTTTGTGGCAAGGTCACTGTTTCTCAGGTGTTTGACGGTGAGGTTCGGGTACGTCCTGACCCGAAATGCAGGAGGTTCCTGCACCGAACCTGGGCCAGAAACTGGACCAAGTCTGTAGACACCTGGATCACGTAGGTATGTGCCTGTTCCCGCCACAAGTTCGTCCGTCCTGGACCGATCTGACGCGATTGCAGGCTGTTGAACGAGGTTGGCGGGAGACCCGGTCGCCCCCCAGGCCGGTGCCCGTGTGGGTCCCATTCGTACGACTGCTGGAGTATTCGCGAAGTGAAATCGAAAGAATGCTGATGGCTGTTAGCCCATCGGTCTCACGAACTAGGCTCTCCTCACCACTCCAGATCCATCACCCAGATATCGCTCTCGTATTCGCCAATCGTGAGGTAGAGGTTCTCCGGGCCCACGGAGAGGTAGCCGGGCACAAACAGAGCAGGATCATCGAACGACACGACCTTGGTGGCGTTGCCCCCGCTGGCCGGAATCCACCACAAACCACGTGAACCATCTTCATCAGTCCCGGTGAAGTAGATTCTCGCACCGCTCCAGGAGAAACGTACCCATCGCAGATCCTGTAGCCCGGCGTTAGAGCGGTGGTAGCGCCACAGGACTTCTCCTTCCTGGGACACCAGTACTATTTCCTCACCAAAGGTATCACACGCCGCAGCTCTGCCGTCGGGAGCCCAATCGGGCCATCTGCAATAGAAGTCGGTGAGTTGAACCGGATGGCTCCACGGCCCGCCAACGCTGTCTCGGAATACGACCCAAGTCTTGACCGGCCCGACTCCCTCAGGTCCCTGAGACTGATAGGCAATAGCGAGTCCGTCCGGTGACCAGTCAGGGCTGTTGTCAAAGCCAGGGAAGTCCGTGATTTGCTCTGGGGCACCCCCGTCCGCCGACATCACGATGACCTCACCTTTACCTCCTGTCTCCTCCGATCTCCCGGAGTAGAACGCGATCTCAGAACCATCCGGTGACCAATCAGGACTGAACGCATCGCCTGTGATATCGGCAACCAACTCAGGCGTTCCACCTATGAGCCGCTGCTTGTAGATGTCAAACTCTCCCCGAATGTCGCTGCAGAAGACAATCCACTCACCATCGGGGGACAAGCCATGCGTCTCAATGACCTGATTCCCTGTGGTGACCGGGACCGCGTCCTTGATCGAAACGACCCCGGATCGTGGAATAGGAATCGACCAGATGTTCTGCGCCACGAGGAACTTGGCGTAGGCGAGTCTCCGGCCATCCGCCGAAACCGAGATGGAGTGGGGATCAGAAGAGCCGAGTACGCTTCTTGGAGGACCGCGTGGTCCGTCAGGCCCAACCTCGACCACGTAGATCCCCCTAGGACCATCCCGGTCAGACACGAACAGGAGATGCCGGCTGTCGGGCAGCCATTGGGGACTGAGGTTCATGTGTTCTTCGT
>Ga0209536_100009216_pt1 | contig 14679 bp, 8 predicted proteins | sample DeeMarSeWOR28_12_FD_187461 | JGI IMG/M metagenome (GOLD analysis project Ga0209536, IMG submission 187461) | Marine sediment microbial communities from White Oak River estuary, North Carolina - WOR-2-8_12 (SPAdes) (version 2) | ecosystem: Environmental > Aquatic > Marine > Intertidal zone >...
ACGACAGAGACCTGCCGGGCATCCGGTGCCCAAACGGCAAAGTATGTTCCTTGTTCCGCACCATCGGAGACTAACCTCGCGCCCAGCTTCTCATAAAGCCGGTAGTGTGAGCCTTCGTTGAACAGGTAGAGGTCGTCATCAGAAAGAAGCGTCATCTTATGGGAGACGGTTTCGATATCTCTCTCGCTGGTTGAGGCTCTCTTTTTCCGTGTCATCGCGACGCTGTCTCTTTCTTTCTAACTCGGTCCACCATACGTAGTGTATCAACTACCTGGGGCATCTGGCAAAGGTCTTCAAGCCTGTAGCGGGCCTTATTGCGCCAGTTTGGATAAATGTCATCAGTGGTGCTAGGTATGTTCTGTGGCCTGGTCTCAAGCCAGAGATCCTCCAGATTAACCAGCACCATGCCGGCATTGCTGGCGCTCAAAAACGCCAGACAGGCTTGCAGGATTTCTTCAACGCTGGTCTGCGTTTCATCTAAAAATCCCTTTGCCCGCAAAAATCTGACAAGCGCCTTTTTCTTTTCGGCCCAGAGCTCCCTCTCGCGACTGGCTGCTGCTCTCCCCAGAAGGCCAAGGGCTGTTCTCTGCTCTATATCCGTTCCGTTCCAGATAGCAGCAAAGGGAAACATATCATGGGTATTAAGGCTGGCTATCGAATTAGCAGGAACGGGTTTGAGAGTTTCCCCGGTATCCACGGAGGCAAGCTCGTAGTGCATAACATACATGCGGTACATATCATGCTTATTCATCATAGGTCGAACATAGTGAGGCACCGTGCCCAGGTCTTCGCCGACGATGACTGTCCGGCTGCGGTGGGACTCAAGAGATAAAATGGCGTAGAGTTCATCAGAATGGTAACGCACGTATGTGCCATCACTGGCAGACATACCTTCCGGTATGCAGAAAAGGCGGTGCAGCCCCATGACGTGGTCAATTCGCAGCACGCCGGCCGATTCTAGGTTATGGCGTAAGTAGGTAATGAAATAGCGATAAGCTTGCTCTCGTATCTTTTCGGGGTGCATTGGCGGGAAGCCCCAGTTCTGTCCCCCGGTAAAAACGGCATCCGGAGGCGCCCCGGTGGAGATACCAGAAAGGAAAGCTTCTTGCTCCCGCCAGACGTCATAGCCATCGGGGTGAATGCCGAGCGGCAGGTCCAGGTACAGCGTAACATTGCTGGCTTGCGCTGTTTTCAGCAGGCTATTTATCTGCTCCTGTATGAGCCACTGCGTGTAGAGATAATAGTGCTTGGCCTCCTCATCATAATCCCCTTCTTGGATAATGCCATTGGAAAGCGGCTTGGGCCACGCTTGCCACGAGGGCCCGTGCCGTTCTCTAGCGGCGCGGAAACAGGCGTAGCCCTCAACGATCGGGTTGGTCTTAATGAAGCCTGAAAGCGCGTCGCGACGTTTTGAGGACGTGGCAAATAGGCACTGGCATAGTTCTTCCAGAGCCTGACGTTTCTTTAGTATAATGCGCTGGTAGTCAACCTGAGGGGCCTTGCGCAGTGTCTCAATCTCCTTCCGGAACGACGCTGATGCCAGAAGGTCGCGGGCTTTCGGGCAGCTCTCCAGTTCCGGAACGCTCATGATGTCAAGGTAAAACTCGTTCCAGAGGAGCCGACTGGCCGGAGTGTACGGGCTCGGGTCCGAGGTGTCGTCAAGAAAAGAGGCGAGCATCGGCAACATGCCTACGATATTTCCTCCCATATCGCCCACCCACGAAGTGAGTGTCCGGAGGTCGGCAAGGTCACCTCCACCCCATCCTCGTCCGCTGGTGAGGGCATATAGAGGTATGAAGGTGCCCCACCGCTTGGATGATTCCGCTTCGGGAGGGTGATAAAACCGGGATGGGGCGGAAATGACGAGGGTCTCGGCGGTTACACCTCTGCTTTGAACCGAAAGCCGGTAGTATCCGGGCAGCAATTTGTCTTTCCAGTGGAGCTCCTTTACTTCGTACCTAGTTCCTTCTACTTGCGTCATTTCCAGTATCTTGAGATCACGGGCGAGGTATGACTGTTCCCGGCACTCGCCGTTCTCCATTGTCAGGTGGCTGTCTAACGTAACTTCAGCCGATGAGGCAGGAAGTCGCAAGCTGAGTGAAGAGAGCTTGCCATCCCAGGCCACGGTTACCGGCTCAAAGGGGCGCTGCCAGAGCTCTTTGCGTCGCTGCCGCAGTGCTGAGGGAGCATCCTCCAGTCTTTCCAGAGGTGCTCCCAGAGCTTTCAGGATGTTGAGCAGCGTGTCCGCGGAAGCCGGCTGGCGCTGGCGGAGGACGTTGTAGTACGCCGTTTGCACTCCGTATAAAGAGGCAAGTTCGTGGAGAGGCCCTGTAGCCTTACCCATCTTGCTCCTCAGCGTCCAGTATCTGCAGGACACCTTGGAGTGGCAGGTTAATCCAGTCTGGACGGTTGTTCAGTTCGTAGTTTATCTCATAAAGGGCTTTCTCCATGAGATATGCATCGAGGAGGACCTTTCTGCCTTCCTTGGATTCGGGCAGTATCGGCAGGTCAGAGACCAGTTCCAGATAAGCTTTGAGAAATGCCACCGATACCCACAGATACCAGACTTTCGACCATTGCTCCAGTATGGGGAGGTCTTCCGGCCGAAGCACCGTGTCTGCCCGGCTGCGCAGCGCAGCATAGGCGGCATAATGGAAAGAGCGTATCATGCCTGCCACGTCCCTGAGCGGGGAGCGCTTTATGCGTCTTTCAGTGAGGTAGCGGGCCGGTTCGCCTTCAAAGTCAATGATGACGAAGTCATCACCCGTGTAGAGCACCTGTCCCAGATGGAAGTCGCCGTGGCAGCGGATGCGCATACCAGTGATTTTTTGTCTTGTTATTTCCTGAAAACGCTGGATAATAGTGCTTTCATTATCAAGAATCGTCTTAGCCATAGGCCTGACATTATCCGGCAACTTTGGCAATCGCTGATGCATAAGGCGCAACACCTGATTGGTGTAGCTTCTCATGGAATGGAAAAGTGAACGCTGGTAGGCTAGGGAGAATGGCTCTGGAGTGAACCGGGCATCAGCACTGGCCGAAGCCAGCATCATGTGCAACTCGGCGGTGCGTTGTGCCAGATGCTGCGCCGACGTAAGGTAAGGGCCAATGGTCTCCTCCGCTGATTCAGGCACGCTCATTTCAGCAATATCTAACAAAGAACCTTTTATAAGCGGTGGCGACTCAACTTCCGGGTGGGCCAGCACCCGGTCGAAGAAAAAGCCGAGCTCGTCCAGAGTATAATTCCAGGCGTCTCCCTCGTTGGGTATATAGCCGTGAAGTATGCCGAGTGTCACCGGTTCCGGGATTAACCGGCTGTGGTATTCAAGAGCACCGACCACAGGAGGCGCATTTGGGAAAGCTACTTTCTCAGTGAGAAACCGGCCCACCTCGAGTTCCGGGCTTGTCCCTGCTTCCATGCGGCGGAAGAGCTTCAACATCAGACGGTTACCGTACATGATTGAGGTATTGGTCTGCTCTGTCTTCGTCATCGTCTGGGGCAGCGTTTCCGTATCGGGTCCGCGCAGCTTCTGGAAAACGCGGGTGGGGAAGGCGACTATCCTACCCTCCTGCCCCTTCCAGCGCCGGCGTCGAGCTATGGCCTCAAGAATAACGGCGGTGAAATCTTTCTCAATCAGGGCGTCATAGATGACGCCTTCACTATTTTCGCCCCGGCGCTTTGACCTTAGCCGCGCGATTACGGACTGCGGCGATTGGCTGGTTATTTCACTGGCCCGTTCCCCGGAGGCGAAGGCAACGGGGATTAGGTAGGTCTCGGGGTCGCCCTCGGTATATTCTATGTTCGCAAAAATAAACTGGGCGCCGGAACCATTAAACGGTATGCTGACAAAGTCTCTTATGCTCGCCGCGCGAGGGTGGCGCGCCTTGCCGCCAAACCAGCGCTTCTGGCGCATGTAGCTGAGCAGCACGGTGGCCAAAAAGGGTCGGATTTCACGTTTGAGCAGGTCCGCCCAGCCTCCCCTGATGTTGAGCACAGGCACGGAGAGCTCGGCTGGTGTCGCCGTTGGACTTATCTCGACCGGCCGTCTTGATTCTAAAGAAAACCAGTAGAAGGCGAAAGGGCTTAAAGTGAGCGGGTAGGGAGAGTCCCCAATAACGGGGAACTCGGACTGTCCGAGGGCTTCAACAGGTATCTTGCCTGTATCAGCAGGCAGTTCAAGGTTGACATGCTGTGCCAATCGAGAGAGGTTGGCTACTACAAGTACGGTTTCTTCCTGAAAGCGGCGTGTAAAGGCCAGAATCTTTCTGTTATCCGCTGGTACAAATTCAAGGCTGCCCCGCCCGAAGGCCTGGAACCGTTTTCTCTGGGCTATAAGGCGCTTTGTCCACCAGAGCAGGGAATCGGTGTTATTCTGCTGGTTTTCCACGTTGATTGCCTGATAGTGATATTCAGGGTCGATAATCGGCGGCAGGTAGAGCCGCTGGGGGTTGGCGCTGGAGAAGCCGGCATTCTTCTCCGGGCTCCACTGCATCGGAGTGCGGACACCGTTGCGGTCACCGAGGTAGAAATTGTCCCCCATGCCGATTTCATCCCCGTAATAGAGTACCGGCGTGCCGGGCAGTGAAAATAAGAGCCCGTTCATTAATTCTATTTTGCGGCGGTCGTTGTTAAGCAGCGGGGCGAGCCGGCGTCTTATGCCCAGATTTACCCTTGCCTGGGAGTCAAAGGCGTAAACCCGGTACATATAGTCCCGCTCCTCGTCGGTTACCATCTCAAGCGTGAGCTCGTCGTGGTTACGCAGGAACAAAGCCCACTGACAGTTGTCCGGAATGGCCGGCGTATGCTGCAGGATGTCAATGATGGGGAAGCGGTCCTCCATGCGAATGGCCATGAACAGACGTGGCATCAGTGGAAAATGGTAGGCCATGTGGCACTCATCTCCATCACCAAAATAAGCTATGGCATCTTCCGACCACTGGTTGGCCTCGGCAAGGAACATGCGATTCTGGAATTGCCCGTCAAGTTCACGGCGCAATTTTTTCAGGAAGGCGTGCGTTTCCTCAAGGTTCTCGCAGTTCGTCCCCTCCCGCTCAAAGAGATAGGGCACGGCATCAAGGCGCAGCCCGGATACTCCCATATTCAGCCAGAAATTGACGGTTCGGATAATAGCCTTCTGGACCTGCTCATTATCAAAATTCAGGTCGGGCTGGTGAGAGTAAAAACGATGCCAGTAATAGGCTTTGGCGAGATGGTCAAAGGACCAGTTTGATGACTCGAAGTCTTGGAAAATAACCCGTGCCTCCTTGTATTTATCCGGTGAATCGTTCCAGACGTAGAAGTCCCGGAAGCTGCTCCGCCTCTTGGCACGGCGTGCTCGCTGGAACCACGGGTGCTGGTCAGAGGTGTGATTGAGCACGAGCTCGGTGATGACGCGCAGGCCACGAGCATCGGCCTCTCGTAGCAAAATTCTGAAGTCCCGTATCGTCCCGTATACGGCCTGGATACCGGTGTAGTCGGAAATATCGTATCCATCATCTTTGAGAGGAGACGGATAGAAGGGGAGAAGCCAGATGGCAGTAATACCCAGGTCCTGCAGATAATTGAGCTTCTCAGTAAGCCCGGGAAAGTCACCGATGCCGTCTCCATTACTGTCGCAGAAAGCGCGGGGATGGAGCTCGTAGATGATGGCATCCTTATACCAGAAGGGGTCGCTATCCTGCCAGAAGTATTCTTTGTTTTTAGGTGACATTTTGCGCTACCCTCACTTTCTCTGCCTCTGTTTCTCCACCTGGAAAATATGGGCAGACAACTTTACAGGATTGAGTTCCACGTAATTGCGTGGCCCCTTCCACGTGTAAGTGGCGCCATCTAGGACGTCATGTATCCTGTACGGCCGGTCATGAGCAATCCCCAGTTCATCGAGGGAAAGGGTTACCCAGCCCGATTGCTTATACCGGTAGTCCAGATTCACCACGACCAGCATAACGTTTGAGCCATCCGGGGTGCACTTGCTGTAGCATATAAGCTGGTCATTGTCCACGGCATGAAAACGCAGGCTGCGGTTGCTCTGGAGTGCCGGATTTTCCCGGCGGGCTTTATTAACCAGGCTTATGATATCTTTCAGGCTATTCTTGCGCTCAATGGCCCAGTGTTTGATTTCATATTTCTCCGAGTCCAGATATGCTTCGCTTATGGTGTCCTTGCGGCGGTTTTCGCATAGCTCAAAAGCAGGCCCGTAAATTCCGTAGTTTGCCCCCAGGGTGGCGGCCAGGACCAGCCTGGCTATGAAAGCAGGCCTGCCGCCGTCGCGGAGGTAATCGTTCAGGATATCGGGGGTGTTTGGCCAGAGATTGGGGCAGTAGAACTCCCTCACCGGTGTCTGGGTCAGTTCGGTAAAGTACTGCTCCAGCTCCCATTTGGCATTGCGCCAGGTGAAGTACGTGTAGGACTGGCTGAAACCGAGCTTGGCCAGCTGGTACATGATTTTGGGGCGGGTAAACGCTTCGGCCAGGAAGATAACATCGGGATGGTCAGCTTTAATACCGCCAATTAACCACTCCCAGAACGCGAACGGTTTGGTGTGGGGATTATCAACGCGGAAGATGCGCACGCCGTTTTCTATCCAGAACAGAATCACGCTTTTCAGTTCCTCCCAGAGCCCCTGCCAGTTCTCGGACTCAAAATCCAGGGGATAGATGTCCTGATATTTTTTCGGCGGGTTTTCTGCGTATTGAATGGTACCATCAGGGCGCCACTGGAACCACTCCGGGTGCTCTTTGACATAGGGATGGTCAGGAGAGCATTGAAAGGCCATATCAAGCGCCACTTCAATGCCGTAATCTCTGGCCTTATGGACGAGTCTCTGGAAGTCCTTCATTGTGCCGAGCTTCTGATGGATAGCCTTATGTCCTCCTTCCTCAGCGCCGATGGCCCAGGGGGTCCCGGGGTCGTCCGGTGCCGCGGTGAGGGCATTGTTCTTCCCCTTGCGATTGGTGTGCCCAATAGGATGAATTGGTGGCAGATAGAGGACATCGAAACCCATTTCCGCGATATAAGGGAGGCGAGCTTCGCAGTCTCTGAAGGTTCCATGATGGTTCGGCTTTGGGGCACAGGAGCGGGGAAACATCTCGTACCAGGAACTGAAGCGTGCTTTCTCGCGGTCAACGGTTACCACCAGTTCCTCAGGGTAAGTAACGACAAACCGCCGGTCAGCGCAACGCTCCATAGTCCGGCCTACAGTGTCGCTTAAAGCCAGCCGCATTTTTTCTTTCTGCGTCACCTGCTTTGACCGCAGGGTATCCGCCCACTCTGCTATCAATTTGCTGTCCCTGCGGGAGGCCTTAGACTGTGCCCCCGCAATTATATCGGCACCGACCAAGAGATTGACCTCAATGTCCTTCTGTCGGGCTTCCACGCGTTTGCTGAGGTCCTGGCGCCATGACTTGAACTTGTCAACCCAGGCGATTACGGTATACCGATAGAGCCCGACTTTTTCGACAGCGAAAGAGCCACGCCAGCGGTCGTTTCCCAGAAACTTCATGAGCGTCTCGGTCCAGTCTGGCTCGTCCTCACCACGGTGCAGCAGGTATGCCGACAGGGATTCATGACCATCGGCAAAGATGTCTGCCTCAACCGCAACGTCTTCGCCAACTACCCGCTTGATGGGGAAGCGTCCCCCATCGATTTCCGGCTGGATGCCTTCGATAATTACTCTTGATTTGCCTTCTGCAATCGGCATTTTTCGGCCTAATTTTTAACGATTTATATTCTGCTATTATACTATATATTTCCGCCTGTTTAGCTACTGGTTATATACTCATCCGGTGGTGCCTCCGCGAAATCTGGCTAATTCGCTGCGCAGGCTTTCAATTTCTTTCGTAAGCTGGGACAGGGCTTTCTTTTCCGTCTCACTTCCTCTGACCAGAAACGAAGCCAGGTTTGCCGTCACCCCGCTGAAGAAGGCCACCCCTCCCATCATAAGTATCGTAGCCACCGCTCTTCCCGCCACTGTTACCGGCACCATGTCCCCGTAGCCGACGGTGGTAATTGTTACCACCGCCCACCAGAGCGCATCGGTGAAAGAATGAATGGAAGCTTGCTCTCCTCCTTCAACAGAGGCCATCACTGTCGAGGCAATAATGACCAGGCCTATTCCGTAAACCAGCAGGAAATCAACGTGGACCAAACGTCGGAAACCAACCCAGGCCCGGGAGCCAAAAATGAATATCCTGATAATGCGTAGAGGGCGGAAAAAGGGCACGACAACGACCAGTACTTCCAGCCAGTGCCTGCGAAGATAGGGCAACCTGTGGGGGGCGATGACTGTTTTGATAATCAGGTCGACTGCGAATAGCGCCCATATGAATGAATCAAGGGTAAGAAACAAATTTTCTTCCTGTGGGGAGAGTTCCCATAAAAAAGGGCCAATAAGCAGGGGAATCATGACGAAAGACATAATCAGCAATGGTGCTTCAGTTATCCGCTCTATCCGCAGCAGTAAAGCTTCTCTCTGTGAAATATCTGGTCTATGAATGTTCGCCAGTTTTTTCATGGTAGCCTCCTTACTTGGGTTACAGCTTTCCGGCAAGTGGTATGATTATACTATAACTATACCTGTATTCATGCTTTCCTGCCACGTCAATGCTTTGATATTGCTCTGGCATAAAGCAAGCGATAAAAGGGGCTATCAAAGTGTTAAAGTGAGGTTGCAATCGCTTGTTTTATAGCTTCATCGCACGTTAGTCCGTTTCGTGCAAACAAATGCCGTGGGTAGCGTTAGTTAATGGAAAACTTCTTGGCAAAGGCGGGGCAGAGTAGTAATGTAATGATGGCTCTGGAGCAACTAGGGCCAAAGGTATTTATAGAGGGGTTGTCAACCTGATTTATCGCGGACTGTCAACCTGATTCTTTAAAAACTAAATAAAATCTGGCCTTTTCCAGCCTCAGAAAATTGCCGAAACCCTGAAATTTAACGACGTTACTTTTAATCAGGGTGTCACAGGTTCGAGACCTGTACGGCCTACTAAAGCTAAATGGGCCATTCCTTATGAGGATTTTTTAAAGAATCAGGGTGTCAAAACACTAGGTCAACCGACACCCTGATTTTATTGTTTTTAATTCAAGAATTCATATCTTTTAATTGAAAAGGATTTTATTTTCGGATGGGGAGATGGGGGAGAGTCGGTCTCCATCGTACCGTCCTCGAATTCTACGGTTTATTAAAGAAAGACGAGCACTGGCCGTTGTTTTTAGTGATTAGTAGTGGTTATTTTTTAGTTGCTATGCGTCGGGAAAATCGCGCAAATGGCGGTTGCATAATAACATACTACCTTTTAGCTTGAAGATAAGCGCTGGGGCAGGAAAATAAACGAACTTACCTCCACTTATTCATTGGGATATTTGTTCGTTCTTAGATAATATCTACATCAAAAATAAGACTCAGGCGGGCTAACGTGTTAAAATAGCTTCAAAAGAGAATGATTTTCAGGAGGCATGTGAGTGGTGGAAACTAGAGTTGTCTATCTTGAGGATGCGGGCAAGATATCGATAAGAAAGATATCGCTCCCTGATCTCAGGCCCAACCAGGTGCTGGTGAAGACCCATCAGGCATCGGTATGTGGCTCAGAAAGGTATTTCTATCGAGGCATAACAGTTCGTCCTGAGGACGAGGCAAGGGGTAGCGACGATGAGCTGTCCGCTCGCCAGGATGGGAAACCCCGCCACGCCTACCCCATAGGCCCTTGGGGGCATGAAGGAGGTGGCACTGTTATCGAAGTTGGTTCGGCCGTTGAGGAATATCTCGGTGGTGGCCGGGTGAGAGTTGGAGATAAAGTGGGTAGCCTAGTATACCCCACCTACTCAGATTACTGGGTTACCGATCCAACCCACATTCAGCCCATCCCGGAAGGGATTTCCTTTGAGGTCGGCTGTTTGTATGAGGCCCTAGGCTGTGCTGGCTGGGCTGCCATTCATATGGGTGTGAAGCTAGGCGACACCGTGGCGGTGAACGGAGTTGGCTTCGCTGGTAATATTCTACTCCAAGGGGCGATAAAGGCTGGGGCATCCAACGTGATAGCTATTGATGTTCAGCAGAGTAAACTTGATATCGCTAAAAAGCTCGGCGCTGACCAAATTATAAACGCCAGAGAAGTTGACCCGATACAGATGGTTTTGGAACTCACCCACGGTGCGGGCGTTGATGTAGCCGTTGAGGCCATCGGTGGTACCGGCATCGGCATTGTGCAGACTCTAGGCCAAGTGCGGCACAATGGGATCATGGCGCTATACGGGGATAACTACATACCAGTGAAGGAGTTCTGCTTCAACCGCTTTCACGAGGACGGGCTGGAGATAAGAAACTTGAACGCAGTACACCACACTAGGCTGAGTTCGGTGGAGAATATGCGTGAAGCTTATCGCGCTGTCGAACGGGGTGTCTTCAACACGGATATAATCTTCGAGAACTCAGTGAACTACAAACTTGACGATATCGCCGATGTCTTCGAGAAAGAATCGCAGGCACTAGATAAGCAGAGCTCGCTGAAAACCCTTATCGTGCCTTAGCTTTTAAAGTAAGGTTCCTTTTTTATTGCACATGAAGCTTAATTCTAATGCGGTTACCATCGTATTAATAACGGAGAGGTGTAAATCATTATCTATATTGTTTTAAGTAACAAAGAGATGATTAGAAGATGACTTGCCATCGGTAGTCAGGTTCACGCCAAGTCTTCTTAGGCCAACATCATCTCCGGGAGTTGGGATATGCGTCATATGCATTTCGCAGCCCTTTAAGTTTATTAACTTTTTCATAGCTAGTTCTGCTGTTGGATTAGTAGTAGCACTTATTGAAAGGGCAATCATAGTCTCTTCAAGATCCAGACTTGTGGATTCTGAATCTAGAACCATTTCTTTGTATTTGGATATTTGATTAATGATATATGGAGAGAGCAGTAGAATCTCATCTGGGATTTTCGCCAAAACTTTAGTAGCATTCAATATTAGACTGGAAGAAGCATGCAGGAGTTGTGAATTCTTTCCGGTGACGATTCTGCCGTTATTTAGTTGAATAGCAGCGCCGCAATATATACCCTCATTACCTTTGTCCTGTGCTTCTGCTTGGACTGCAGCTTTTCTCGCTGCCTCAACTACCATCCTGTCTGTGATCTTAACACTGAGTTCTTCCATCAAGCGCATGACCCTGTCTACGGTCTCTATTTTTTCTATTCCCAGCATATATTCTTCGTTGTATCTAAAGTAGCGCCGAATTAATTCCTGCTTTGCAGCCTCCTTCACTACCTCATCGCTGATAATACCGAAACCAGCCCGATTCACTCCCATATCTGTGGGCGAATTATAGAGTGGTTGTTTCGCCCATCCAAGCAAATCATTGGCAAAACCGTCATCTTTGCCTGTTGCTATCTCACCAGAAAAGATCTTGCTGAAAATGAGTTTCAATAAAGGAAAGCTCTCTACATCGCGATTATAATTAATGGTGGTGTCCTCATAGGCATTCAAATGAAACGGGTCAACCACATTAAAATCCTGTATATCAGCAGTGGCTGCTTCATAGGCTACATTAACAGGGTGCTTAAGCGGTAAATTCCAGATGGGAAAAGTCTCAAATTTAGCATAACCGGCTTGCATGTTGCGTTTATTATCAAAATATAACTGTGAAAGACAGACAGACAGTTTTCCACTACCCGGCCCCGGACCGGTCACTACCACGATTGGCTTCCGCGTTTCTATATACTCATTTTTACCGAAGCCTTCTTCGCTAACTACATGATCTACATTGGCAGGGTATCCCTGTATTGGATAATGTAAATAGACCTTAATACCACTGCGCTCTAATTTATTCTTAAAGATAAGAGCAGATGGCTGACTAGTAAATCGCGTTATCACTACTGCAATGACATCTAGATCCCACTTCCTCAAATCATCGATCAATTTTAAAGTAGCATCATCATAGGTAATCCCGAAGTCACCCCTTACCCTTCTTTTTTCGATATCACCAGCATGAACACACAGAATAATATCTATCCTGTCTTTCAATATTTGTAACAGACGCATTTTAACATTAGGATCATAACCAGGAAGGACACGTGCAGCGTGATAATCGAAACAAAGCTTCCCGCCGAACTCCAAATAGAGTTTATTACCAAACTTTGCGACACGGTTTAAAATAGCCGCTGTCTGCTCTTTAAGATATCTCTCATTATTAAAACCAATTTTCCGTGTCATATTAGTAACTTTATAAAAATAACAACATTCTATGGATAATTTACAGTTTAAAGCACGTGTTTATCAAATGTACTGATTCTTTCGATAAAAGAAACGCTATGATCTGAACGCCTGCAAGTAATTTTTCTGTTTCATCCAGGCAGGATCTCCTACCCAATTCATCGGGGCATTTTTTTCTGTAAGTCGTCCCTTATGATAACGTAAGCATAGGACGTCTAACGCATTTGCATAACTTAATGCATTGATATCGAAATCCTGATTGGATACCATGATGAGAGTATCATAATAAAATCCACCTAATTCTGTAACATATCTGAAAGCATCTTGTGCTTTAACAACCAGCTTTTGTATATCAGTCTCCATAACAGGAGAATTATCTTTCCATTTGCACTCCACCCATATATTACCTCTGTTTGCAAACAATCCTTTACTTTTGATGGTTATGTAGATATCTACATCATAAGAATGACTGCCATTAATACCTTTTGCGCGCGCCGGCATTTCAACCTCAGGCGATAATCTTCCAAGGTATTTTATCAAATGCTTTTCCACTTCTTTTTTAAATCCATGGCCTTCGCTATAAGAAATGGGTTGTTTATTAGATAATTTATTCAAGATTGACTTAAGTCGTTTACCCATCAAATCCTTACTCCACTTAAAGATGTTAATCAGTAAGTAAATCCTTCGTGTCGTTTTATATTAGTGTTCTTTCTGTTTGTGATTCTGGCTATTTTTATTTCTGATTTTTGAGAGTGTTTATGACACTATTCTGGTGAATTTCTAGGCATACCGCCCGCAGCCGAAGCTTTCGCCCAGTTTGCACCACACGCAGTGGTCCGGCGTCGGTTCGGCAATCATGAGTTGAGATTCGCACTTGCCACAGAGGTACTCCTCACCGGGTTTCATGGGGCCGTCGCAGGGAGTGATGGTCATAGGACAAAGCTGGACGCAGCTGCCGCACAGTTTGCAGAAGTTTGGCTGGATGCCGAATGGATAGTCCACGTGACGGTCCTTGCCCCGCCCGACAAAGCCAATCGCCCGGGCCTTCCAGACCTCGGTGCAGACGCGCACGCAGCGCCCGCATAAAACACAGTCCTCGTTTCGAAATGGATAGCGAACCTCTTTAACCCCGCAACGCACGGCCATGTCTTGAATGGCGCGGGAGTTGGGAGCTTGGGCTACCAGCAGTTCTGCTATGTTTCTGCGCAGCTTCCGGACTCTATCTGTATTGGTTCGAATCACCATGCCCTCCTCCACATTTAATGTGCAGGAAGTGGTGATATTGGAGCGGCCATCGACCACGTGCTCGACAATGCACAGCCGGCATGCACCTATATCGGACAGATAGGAGACGTGGCACAGATGGGGAATGCAGATGCCGTATTCAATCGCGGTGTCAAGCACGCTGGTTCCCCTGGGCGTACGAATATTGGCTCCGTCAATGTTAACGTTGACATATTGCAGCATCTTGAAACCTCGCTTTCTCAGACGACTTGAATCGCATCAAATTTGCACTCGCTGCGGCATATCCCGCATTTCTGGCAGAGGTCGGCGTCAATGACATGAACCTGCTTTTTCTTACCGCTTATCGCCCCGTAGGCGCACGCACGCATACAAACGCCACAACCGTTACACTTATCCGGGTCAATGGAGTAGGTAATCAGGGCCTTGCAGACCCCGGCCGGGCATTTCTTTTCCTTGATATGCGCTTCGTACTCCTTGCGGAAGTAACGCAGCGTGGAAAGCACTGGATTGGGCGCAGTCTTGCCCAGCCCGCACAGAGCAGTCTGGGAAACCGTCTCAGCTAACTCCTCTAGGAGGTCAATTTGCTCCGGTCTCCCACGGCCTTCAGTGATATCTGTGATTATTTCGAGCATTCGGTCAACCCCCAGTCGACAGGGCACGCACTTGCCACATGATTCATCCTGCAGGAAGGTAAAGAAATATTTGGCCACGTCCACCATGCAGGATTCCTCGTCCATTACCACCATGCCGCCCGAGCCGACCATAGAGCCGGCTTCGGAGAGCTCCTCAAAGTCGACCGCAAGGTCGAACTTGTCCACTGGCAGGCACCCGCCTGAGGGTCCGCCGGTCTGAACCGCTTTGATCGGCTTACTATTGAGCGCGCCGCCGCCGATGTCATATACTATTTTTCGGATTGGCGTGCCCATTGCAACTTCAACCAGTCCGGTGTTCTTGATTTTGCCGGTGAGAGCAAGTATTTTAGTGCCCTTGCTTCCTGTGCTACCCTTCGAGGCAAACCAGGCTGAACCATTCAGGATAATGGGTGGTATATTGGCCCATGTTTCGACGTTGTTGAGGGTCGTGGGTTTGTGATAAAGCCCATCCACAACGGTATGGACGTCCTTGGGTCTAGGCTCACCGACTTTGCCTTCGAGGGAGTCCATGAGGGCGGTTGATTCGCCACAGACAAAGGCTCCTCCGCCCCTGGCGATATACACGTCAAAAGAGAAGGA